>OBKM01000397.1_pt1 | contig 21921 bp, 27 predicted proteins | sample 1519691 | NCBI WGS metagenome assembly OBKM01 (sample SAMEA37050418, study PRJEB22526) | metagenome | biome: saline pan; feature: lake; material: water | place: Egypt | collected 2015 | depth 0.5 m | reverse complement strand
GCGCGTAAACTCTGTCGTGCCGTCCCGGTCCTGTTTTTCGTGCCCCGGATCGTTGTCTCCCATTTGGTAACCCCCGGATTCAGGAATTCCTAAACCCAATCAGTTAATGAGTCCACATGTTAAAAGTACTTGGATTGTTACGTATAGTTGCGTGTTGTAGTCGGCTACTACCCAGACGTAGGAGCTGACTAGGCGGGGTTCCGATCAGAGTGGTTGGTAGTACGGAATCGGTGGGTGAGGCAGCGCCACGCCAAACATCGCGAGGCCATGCTGGAGCGGGATGTATCCGAGCAAAACGAACGCGACACCGAGCACACGGTGGAGTCGAACGCGCGTTTCAGTATCGATCGACTGAAAGACCGTCCCGGTGAGAAAGACCGCAGGGATCGTTCCGAGACCGAGCACGCCGAGGACAGCCATACCACCGATCGCGTCCCCCTGGACGAACGCGTACAGGAACGCCGGGTACAGCAGCGGACACGGGAGAAGTCCGTGTGCTGCACCAAGACCAGCAATGCGCCAGTTGCCGACCCACCGGTCGACGCGTGGGACGAGCCGTGCATTGATCGCAGCGGACAGTCGAGCAGTTCCGGGGACAGCAATATCGTGTGCGTGACTCCCCGCGACGTACCGGAGCCCGACTGCGACGATGAGCGCTCCGACTACGAGTCCAGTAACCGCGTGGATGTCGCTCGCAATTGCTGTCACCCGCCGCCCACTGACGAAGACGAGATTCCCGGCCAGTCCGAACAGCCCGCCGAGCACCGCATAACTCATGGTTCGCCCGAGATTGAACAGACCATGCTGTTTGACGTGGACGAATGTGAGACTATCGGCACGACGCCCGTTCTCTCGCATCCGGTCGGCGTACATCGTGACCAGCGGTCCACACATACCGATACAGTGTGCACCACCGAGCAAACCGACGAGGGCGAAAACGGCGAGACCGATCGGCTCGCCGGCGTACAGATCACCCGACGGTGCACAGGAGGCAATCATCGTCTATCAGTCGTGTATCGCTGGATCGTAGTTCGCGACGATGTCGTCGATATCGTCGGTTACTTTCTCGGGATCGATGTTCTCGCCACGGTAGGCGCGTTCGACCACTCCACCGGGGTTGACGAGCAGCGTCACGACGATATGCAGGAAGTCGTAGTGCTCGACCCGGTCGCTTTCGGCCGTCCGCTCGAAATCGATCCCCAGCCGATCCCTGACCACTGTTCGGGCTCTGTCCGGCGTTTCGGGGCGGAGGAATCGCCAGTTCCCGAGCGACAGGTCCGCTCCCATCATCTCCGAAGATTCCCTGAGCGCCGTCTCGTCGTCGCGTTCGGGATCGAACGTGATCGGCAGGAACAACACGCCGTCCGTCCGATCCAGGTCGTCGACGAGTGACTGTACCCCGGCAAACCGGTTGAGAAGGACGCCACACTCGTCCGGACAGAACGTAAACACGCCGGTGAGCAGGGCTGTTCGGTCCATTGCAGTCGAGTCGAACACAGTGTTGCTCAGTCCGTCCGGAAGCTCGAACGCCGGAAGCGTCTCGCCATAGGCCGGGTAGGGGAGGTCCTCGCTGTCGGCCAGCTGGTCGTCCGGTTCGTCGAGGACGACCCCGTCGGGCCCGTCGGCGAACACGTCGGTGAGACAGCCAGCAGTGCCGAGCAGGCCCGTGCTGGCGACTGCAGAGAGATACGATCGTCGGTCCATATCGATCGGTCGGACTCCCTCTGAATAACCGAATTGGTGCGATTGCCGAAAGCGTTCGCCGGTAGCCGATACGGAGTCAGATCGTTCTACCGGCCGATATCAGTGCGACGCTCCTCGATCGGCTCCGGATCCGGCTGGTAAAAGAAGTTGGGTCGCTCGATACGGTTGTCGTACTGGTTCTCGAAGACGTGTGTCGTCGCCGAGCTCATCGGTGGCAGCAACCAGTCGCGGTCCCCAGTGACATCTCGGCCCGCTGTCTCCTCGTTTCGTTCGAACTGCTGGAACTGATCGGTCACTTTGTGGTGGTCGACGATCTGGACACCAGCCTCGTCGAAGGAGTGCAACACCGCCCGGTTCAGTACGAGGAGCGCCTCGTCTTTCCAGAGGTTCCGGTCCCGATCCGTCTCGAGGCCGAGCTGTTCGGCAACGGTCGGCAACATATCGTATCGATCCTCGTCCGCGAGGTTCCGCGAGCCGATCTCCGTCGAGACGTACCACCCGCTAAATGGCGCGGCAGTGTACTGGATTCCGCCGATCTCCATGCGCATGTTCGAGACGACGGGAACGTCGTACCACCGAAGGCCAAGCTCCTCGAACCAGTCGTACTCGGGGTGAGAAAGCGGGACCTCACCGATCGCGGTCTCGGGGACATCGAAGAGTTCCGGCTCCCGGTCGCGGATCTGGATGACGTGGGGCTGAATATCGAACCGCGTCCCTTCTCCTTCCCACCCCCGTGATTGACAGTATTCGGTCAGCGCAACCTCGTCGGGATCGCCAACGACGCCATCGTCCGTTCGATACCCCGCGTACCGTAACAGTTCGTAGTTCCAGAGTCGCACCTGCTGCTCGCCGTCGATCACCGGCTTGAATACAGTCAGCAGCGGGACGATATCCCCTCCGTTGCGCGCCCGTTCGAGATGCTCACAGCACGCCTCGTGTACCTCGCGTGCTGTCTCACAGTCCCTCCGGTCGACGACGTTCAGCCGCTGCCAGAACAGCCGGCCGATACAGCGGTTACTGTTTCGCCAGGCGATCTTCGCGCCGTGTTTTAGCTCCTCGGTGGTGTGGTCGTAGTGGCCACGGCGGGCGATCTCGTCTTCGATCTCGTCAAGTCGGTCTTCGATTTCGTCTTCCTTACCGAGTTCTGCATAACACTGCTCGATAAAATCGTGAGCCTGCTCGTACAGTTCGACCCGATCGTACTCGGGTAGTGGCTCGTGCATACCGGGGGTTAGGAGTAGCCGGGCTTACAACTGACGACATGCGTGCTCGCATCGTCGACCTGGCATCAACCCCGCACCGACGTGTTTTTGTCTGTACTCGCCAACACGGTGTCGTGAGCCCTTCACGAGAGCTTCCCCGGCGACTACGAGCCATCACCGAATCGAGGAAGCTGTACCTGTTCGTCGGTGGCGTCACCGCCTTTCTCTCGTGGGTCGTGATGCCACTACTCGGCCTGATTGCAGGCTTCTGTGGAATGGAGCTATACCGAAAGCAGGGGCTACCCCTCTCGGGAATCGTGATCGGCGGGATCGGGATTGCCGCCGTCCTGACGTGGTTCGTGATCCTCGCAGTGTACTAGGGCGTGATCACTGCACGCCCCTCGATCTCGTTGTGTTCCAGCATCTCCGCGACGCTATTGACCTCGTCGAGACCGAACTGTGTGGTGTGTAAATCGACGTCGCCGCGTTCGACGAGTGCGACGAGTTCCTGGAGTTCGGTGTACTTGCCGACGATGTTGCCCTGGTAGGCGAACTCGCCGTTGACCAGCGCCTGCGCCGGTTCGTGAATATGGCCACCGTAGCCGATAATGTGGTGGTCACCACCGGCGGCACAGATGTCGGGGGCAAGCGCGGTTGTCGAATCCGCACCGACGAAGTCAAGCACCTGCGCCGCGCCGTTCCCGTCGGTGAGCGCCTCGATTTCGCTCGGGATATCCTGTCCCTCGGGGTCGAGTGTATGATGTGCGCCGAGGTCGCTCGCGAGGTCGCGGGCTTCCTGCTTGATATCGACGGCGACGATGTCGGCCGCACTCATCGCGTCGATACACTGCAAGCCGATATGGCCGAGTCCGCCGACCCCGATGACAACGGCGGTATCGCCCGGTACGAGATCACCGACTGCCTTCTTGGCGGCGTGGTACGCCGTGATCCCCGCGTCGGCGTGAGGGGCGATCTCGGCCGGATCGACGCCGTCGGGAAGCGGGATGACCGCCCGTTCGTTCGTAAGCAGCGTCTCGGCGAAGCCGCCGTCTGTCGTCAGTCCCGAGAACTGATCGTTCTCGCAGTACATCGTCTCGCCCATCCGGCAGGGTCGACAGGTCCCACAGGTACGGACTGGATGGCAAATTACCTGATCACCCTCGGAGACGAGCGTCACCTCGTCGCCCACCGCCGCAACTGTCCCGGCGTTCTCGTGGCCGAGCGTCATCGGTAGCGGCTGTGGGACGTACTCCTCCCACATCCCTTCGATGATATGGTTGTCCGTCTGGCACCAGCCCGCCCCCTCGACATCAAGGAGGACGTGATCGCTGGCAGTGATCTGTGGCTGATCGACCTCGTCGAGCGAGAGCCCGTTCGCCATGTCGTGTGTGTACTCGTGAAGTCTGGCTGCCTGCATAGCTACACATTCTTCACGAACAATCATAAACGTACGCGCCGCGACAGGGCGATCCCTACTCGTGGCCGGAGATCGGCACTGGCTCGTAGGGCTCTTCGAGATAGTCGAGTTCGCTATCGGCGAGGTCGATCTCGGTCGCCTCGACGGCGGCTTCAAGATGCTCGATCGAGGAAGTGCCAAGGATCGGCGTCGTCACCCACTCCTTGTGCAGCAGCCACGCCATGGCGATCTGGGCCATCGACCGGTCCTTCTCGGCGGCCAGTTCCTGAACGCGCTCGTTGATCTCGCGACCACCGCCGTCCGCGTACGGACGTCCCAGCGACGCCTCGTGCTCGCCTCGGGTCGTCTCGTCGAACTCCTCGTGGGGGCGCGTGAGAAAGCCCGCACCGAGAGGGCTCCACGGCATCACGCCGATGCCTTCCTTCTGACAGAGGGGAAGCATCTCGCGTTCCTCCTCGCGATAGGCCAGGTTGTAGAGGTTCTGCATCGTGGCAAAGCGTTCCAGCCCGAGCCGGTCGCTCGTGTGCAATGCCTCGGCGAACTGGTGGGCCCACATCGAGGACGCGCCGATGTGGCGTACCTGTCCGCGTCGAACGGTGTCATCGAGCGCCCTGAGCGTTTGCTCGATGGGCGTATCGTAGTCCCAGCGATGGATCTGGTACAGATCGACGGTGTCCATCCCCAGCCGATCCAGCGAGTTCTGGAGCTCCTGTTCGATGGCCTTCCGCGAGAGCCCCTCGGAGTTCGGGTCGCCCTCTCGCATCTGGAAGCGGACCTTCGTCGCGACGACCATCTCGTCGCGGTTGTACTCGGCCAGCACGTCACCGAGGATCTCCTCGCTCGTCCCCGTACTGTAGATGTTGGCCGTATCGAAGAAGTTGATACCCAGTTCGATCGCGCGCTCGATCAGCGCCTCGCTCTCCTCCCGATCCAGCATCCACTCGTCGTCATCCCCAAAACTCATACAGCCCAGACAGAGTTCGCTCACGTCGATGCCGGTGCTGCCGAGTGTGGTATACTCCATATGCCAGCAGGCGTGCGAATCGACAAAAGCGTTCGCGTAGCCCGCTCAGGCTTCGTCGTTCACGGCCGACCGAAACGCCCCCATCGCCTCACGCCAGGCGTCGATAATCTCGTCGTCACGTTCGCTATCCCACGGCTCGATCTCGTCGTTCGCAGCGAGCCACTCGACCGCCCGGGAGACGCCCTCGGAAAACGGGATCGTGTACTCGAAGTCGAGCTCCCGACGGGCTTTGCTGTTGTCGAACACCGTGGCGTAGTACGTGTGGTTTTCCAGCAGATGTCGGCGCTCGGGATCGGCCGCCAGCAGCTGCTCGGTCGGGATGTGGACGAGTTCGGGCTCGGGTGCGTCAAGCGAATCGGCGACGATCCGGTAGTACTGGTTCCACGTGATCACCTCCTCGCTGGTGACGTGATACGTCTCGCCGTAGGCGCGTTCGTTGCCCACGGCAGTGACGAACGCTCTGGCGACGTCCTCGCGATGGCAGGGCCCCCACAGCGAGGTGCCATCCCCGTGGACGACGATCGGTTTGCCCTTCCGGATGCGGTCGAGGTAGTACGTCCCGTCGCCGAAGGTGTGAAGCACTGGCCCCTGATCCCCGTAGGTGCTCCAGGGTCGGACGATCGTGGTTGCGAACGCCTCGCCATCAGCGGCGGTAAAGACGTCTTCGGCTGCTGCCTTGTTCTTCCCGTACTCGCTGGTCGGCGGTTCACGGGGAGCGTCCTCAGTGACGGGGTTGGTGTCGAGCGGCCGACTGTAGACGTCGATCGTCGACGTAAAGATGTACTGGTCGATCTCGCCTGCGAATGCCTCGATCGCTCGTTCGGCCTGTTCGGGGCCGAAACAGATCATGTCGATCACGCAGTCGACGTCGAGGTCGGCTACCTGCGCGACGAACTCCGCGTGGTCGTCGCGGTCGCCGTAGACGAACTCCACCGATTTGGGGACCTCCGCATCCGTTTCCCCGCGCGTAAAACAGGTCACGTCGTGTCCGGCGTCGACGAGCTGGCGAGTGATTTCGGTACTGATCAGTCCCGTCCCGCCGATGATAAGAACGTCCATGTGCGGTGGTCGCGTCGCCGCCGGAAAAGTCTCCGGTCTAGCCCGCGTGTGATTCGATCAGATCAATCAATCGCTCGGTTTCGACGAACCCCTCGGCGATCCGTTCGACCGGCTCACCGTCGACGAAGAGGACGAACAGCGGGACACTCCTGACGTCGTACTCGTCGATCAGCGGCGGATCGTCACGGGGATTGATCGTCCCCACGGTCGCGGGGCTGCTCCGGTGGACGTTCCCGAGGATGGGTTCCATCGACTGACAGATCGAACAGCCGTCCGTGTAGAACTCGACGAGTGCGAGGTCGTGTTCGGCGACGAAGTCGTCGAGGTCGGCGGTGTCGTTCAGGCCAGCAGGACGATCGATACCGTCTCCTTGCTCCTCGCTCGCCGGTCGATCCGAGTCGGTCATAGCTGACGTACGTTCTCGAACGGTTTACATGCTCCCGAAGAGGGACAGCTACCGGTGGGACCGATCAGATCCCGATCTCGCAGTCGGATTCGAGTGCTTCGTTGCCCAGTTGTGATTCTTCGTCAGCACGGTCCCAGTCGCCGTCCTCGGCGGCCCGTGCCGCCGCTGCCCAGTGTCCGGCCGCAGTCTCGAAGTTCTCTGCAGCACAGGTGAACTCGGTGAAATCGTCGCGAATATCACCGGGCGCGATCTCTTCACCATCGCGGAACGCGGTGACGGCATCGGAAAATTCGTCTTCCGAATCCTCGATACGCTCATAGGAGCTGTGCCACTCCTCGCGCTCGAAGTGTTCGAGCCCATCCAGGAACAGTTCGAGCCCGGAGATTAGCGACGCGAATCCGTCCGCCAGCGGGACCATACTGTCGACGATGGTCTGCATCTCGTCGATCGCGCTCTGGAGTTCGTTCGGGTTGATATCCGACAGTGATTCGAGGACATCCCTGTCGACATCCGCATACGCATCCTGAGCTGCCTCGGCGCTCGAACTCGCGTCCTGGAAGTGCGAGTGAGCCGAGTCGGTCCGATCGATCGCGTCACTGAACCGTTCTGCATCGATGTAGCTGTCGGCCGTTTCGATGTCTTCGACACCGGCGTCCACCGACTCGAACACTGCGACAAACTCGCGCAGAAACGTGATCAGATCACGGCGTGCATCGATCTCGTCTCGTTGATCCTGACTTGCGTACTCCGCCGCCTCGTCGAGATCCGACTCTCCGTCGTCGATATACGACTGTATCAGACTGATATCGAAATGACCATCCTCGATACTGTCGACTGCGTCGAGTTCGTCTTCGAACGTGGAAATCGCCTGCTCGAGATTCCGGTCGGCATCATCGATATGTTCCGCGGCGATCGTAGCATCGTCACGGGAGTCTTCCTGGTCTTCACCGTTTTCCTCGTCACCGTTCCCGGCTTCGCCGTTTGCCTCGTCGCCGTTTGCTGTCTCGTCGTCATCGAGGCAGCCAGCTATCAGCAACCCACCCATTGCTGCAGTGCTCGATTGCAGGTATGTTCGTCGTTGCATAGTGGCCCCCTGTCCGGCAACCGGTAAATATTTGTTGGGAAGATATATTTATTAGTATTCAACTGTACCAGCTTCGTTTAGTTTTTCCGCCACGAACCGCGTCTGACGAAAAGTTAACGTGACACCCCGCTCATGGACACGTATGGAAAACTCCTCAGCGGAGATCACTGCGCTCGTCGGCCGTGAAGTCTACTCGAACAACGGGGTGTTCGTGGGCGAGATCGAGGATGTCCGTCTCGACCTCGACAAACAGCAGGTGACCGGGCTTGCCCTGCACCAGCTCAATATGGATCTGTTCTCGGGACACGTCGGGGATGGACGCGGCATCATGATCCCGTATCGGTGGGTACGATCGGTCGGCGACGTCGTGCTGATCAACAGCATCGTCGAGCGACTCAGCACACCGGATGAGAACGAGTCGGGCGAAGTCGTCGTCTAGCAGAGCCTAACTTGTCCCGGACTGCTATCGTTGACCGATCGTCATGGCCCTGTATAGGCGCTCCCGCCAGCGAACTTGACTTCCCGAGCGGACCGTCCAGAGTCCAGTGAACCGGACTGGGGTTCGGTGTCACACATCGTATTGACAGCAACTGGCCCGAACTCATATTATTGTTTCCCCGAACGGTAGTCAGGAGCAGTTTTCCCCGTATCTATAATGGATATTTAGAATATATAAATGAATGAAAGATTTGACTCGGCTTCGGCCAATAAAATTAAGTATCTCACCGTCGTCTTCTATAAATAGGCATGACTTCGAATTTACTCGACACACAGCTTGATGAAATTCTTCGCGAGATGATCGAGGACGCCGACGAGGAGTTGCTGATCGTGAACCCGGCGAAGGGGACGATAGAAACCTTCGTCGATGTGGCAACCGACTTCGACGGCGAGCTTCCTGCGGTCCAGCTCCTGGCGGAGGAGCGGACACTCAAAGACGTCATGGACGACTTTATTATTGCAAGCAACACGGCCGATCTCGTCGACGCGGGAGTTCTCACGCTTCGGACGGTCGAAAGCCCGCCACGGAACTCCCTCGTCATCACCGACGAGTCCGTCATCGCACTGATCGATACGGGGACCGAGGTCGCTGGACTCGTCTCGGAGGACGACGCCTTTGTCGACCGAACCGTCGAGACGTACCGCAGTCGCTGGGAGGGAGCGGACGAGTTCAACCTGCGGACGCCACCGATCTCCCGTGTTCGTGAAACGCTCACCGAGGAGATCAGCCCAGAGGCCGAGGCGGACTTCTCGCACATTCTCGACTCCCTCGAAACGGCCCGCGGTGACGGCGACGGTCTCGACGAAGTGACGATCAGCCTGCTCGTCGCAGCCAAAAACGAGGCACTGCTTTACGACATCAGCAAGTGGGGCGAGGACGTCGGGATCGCCTCGAAAGCGACCTTTTCGCGGACGAAGACGAGACTCGAAGATATGGGCCTGATCGATACCGAAAAGGTCCCGATCGACGTCGGTCGACCGCGACTCCGCCTGAAGTTCGGCGACGACCGCCTTCGTGACGCCGACAACGGTCAGCTCGCGACGACGGCCCAGTCGATTCTGAACTAGATCCCCACGCTTTTTCGACCTCCCGCCCGACGCTCGGGATATGGACGTTACACTCGTCGGCGACGGTCCCGCGATCGACGCCGCTACGGAGACGCTTCACGATGCGTCAGTCTCGACGCAGACGACGGGCGTGGATGCGATCGGTGCAGCCGAGTTCGCGGTTGTGGCGGGTCTCGCCGGATCGGAGACGTTCGAGCGCGCGAACGCCGCCGCAATGGAGGGCGGGACACCGTGGCTTGCCATCGAAATCGGCGGGATTGGTGGTCGGGCATTTCCGGCCGTCGACGCAGCAATCTCCGGGTTCGCGCCCGCAACCGGCTGTTATGACTGTCTGCGGACGCGCGTCGACGCAAACAGGGAGTCCCAACCGGGCGAAGGGACGCCGTCGGCAGGCCGGAGTGCTGTCCGGCTCGCGGGATCGCTTGCCGGGCACGAGCTCGTGCAGTTGCTCTCCGGTGAGGAATCACCAGTGCTGGGCGGTGTCATCGAGATACCGCACCACCGACGCCAGTTCCTGCCAGTCCCGGGTTGTACGTGTAGTTCCGCCCATTCAACCGAACTCGATTTGGCGTACGAGCCGTCCCCGGTGGAGGCTGCCCTCGAACGCGCGGAGATGGCGCTCGACGACCGGGTCGGCATCGTCGAATCGGTCGGGGAGATCGAATCGTTCCCGGCCCCGTACTATCTCGCGAACGTTCGTGCAACAACCGGCTTTAGCGACGCCGACGCGCCCGCGCAGGCAGCTGGCGTCCACCCCGACTGGAACACCGCGTTCATGAAGGCCCTCGGAGAGGCCTTGGAGCGCTACGGCGCAGCGATCTACCGCGAGGATGCGTTCCGGCACGGCCTTCCTGAAGAGATCGAGAACGCGGTAGCACCTGATCGGTTCGTGTTGCCCGACAGTGTCGACGACCCGCTCGACGAGCAGATCCCGTGGCGTCAGGGACTGGATCTCGAGATGGGCGGGACGGTAGCAGTTCCTGCGGAAAAAGCGCAGTTCCCACCGCCGACACGCGAACTGGGCCCCGCAATCACGACCGGCCTCGGGCTCGGCTCGTCGACTGTCGGGGCATTGCTGTCGGGGCTGTACGAGGTGATCGAGCGCGACGCGACCATGCTCGCGTGGTACTCGACGTTCGAGCCGCTTGCGCTGTCGGTCGACGATGGCGCGTTCCGGTCACTGGCTCGTCGCGCCCGCAGCGAGGGGCTCACGGTGACGCCGCTGCTTGTCACACAGGACATAGATGTGCCTGTCATCGCCGTGGCCGTCCACCGCGAGGGCGAGTGGCCACAGTTTGCGGTCGGCTCCGCGGCGGCTCTCGATCCGACAGCAGCAGCCCGGGACGCTCTGGCGGAAGCCCTCCAGAACTGGATGGAGTTGCGCTCGATGGGCCGGGATAGCGCAAGCGAACAAAGTGGCGCGATCGGCGAGTACGCCTCGTTCCCGGACGAAGCGGACGAGTTCGTCGACGCCGGAGAGCCGATCCCGATCAGCTCCGTGGGACCAAACGAGGTGCCGGACGGGGAGGAAGAGCTCGATCTGCTCGTCGAGCGGGTCGTCGACGCCGGGCTGACACCGTACGGTGTCAGGCTCACGCCGCGAGATCTGGAGACGATCGGCTTCGAGGTCGTCCGTGCGGTCGTCCCCGAGGCCCAGCCACTCTTCACCCGCGAACCGTTCTTCGGCGAGCGCGCACGGACGGTCCCGGAAGAACTCGGCTTCGAGCCGCGTCTGGACCGCCGGTTCCACCCCTATCCCTGATCGGTAGGTCAGATCCCCAGCGTCGCGCGCAGGAAGTCACGCGTCCCCGGACCGAGACCGACTGCGAGGACGGTGATCAACAGCAACATCGCGTAGGCCGGGCTCTCCTCGAAGATCCGGTCGTCGAAGATCCAGACGACGAAGACTGCCGCGCCCAGTTTGAGGAAAATGAAGGGCCACGCGGTCCCGATCGCGTCGGTCACGAACTGGGGCTGTACCGTTCCGGTGTTGTTGTAGATGAAGCCGTTGACGACGTGTTTTGGTTCGTATCCCGGGAGCCCGAAGGTGTCGCTCCAGTCGAGGCTGAGCACGTTCGCGACGCCATCGACGTTGTGTCCCCAGATGACCAGTGCACCCATGAGTCCGGTACCGGCGTTGACCGACGGGGCGAACCGCTCGGTCGCCCACCACGCCGCGGCGGTGAGGATGGTTGCACCGACGAGCGTGATGACGGGGACCCAGACGTTGAACGTGATCGCGTCGGACACCTGAATGACCCAGCCGAGATAGGCGAGCGTGATCACAAGCAGGGCCGAACCCGCTGTCGCAAGCGTGGGCTGGAACCGGTCGACGACTCCACGTTCCGCGAGGCCAATACTCACCAGCAGCGCCGCGAGCGTCAGGAAGAAGACGGTAAAGTAGATGAACGGGCTGATGATCGCAGCACTCCAGGGGAACGGCACCGTCGCGGCGGCCTCCGGCCCGAGAGTGATTCCGACGTCCTCGACCGTCCGGAGCGCGCCGCCAAAGAGGACGAAGGGGAACAGCGCGAAGAAAAACGCCGGATCGTAGCCAAGCTCCAGCCGACGGAGCAGTAAGACGACACCGATCAGCATGAACACGAGAATCAGCGCGTAGCTGATCGTTGATACCGTGGTATAGCCCGGCTCGGCGACGTAGCCCGTCGCCTGTGCACATTCGGTACTGCTCGTCAGGAGGGTCGTCTCACCGCCTTCACGGACAGCACACGTCGCGCCTTGCCCGTCAGCAGCGACAGGGCCCCAGAAGTACCGCCAGAGGAACCCGTCGTAGACTTGCCGGGGGAACGCGAGCGCGCCGGCGACGAGGACGCCGACGATGCCGCCCAGCGCGGCGAGCCACGCCCGCAGCGGCTCGTCGATCCGCTCGTACAGCTCTTCCATACACGGTACAGCGTCCGGACGGACTTTCAGGGTTCCGGTCTATTGCATCGCGTCCAACAGAGCGTCGTGGAGGTGTCCGTTCGAGGCGACCAGCCCCTCGCTTCCGACCTCCCATCGCTCGCCGTGGACATCGGTGACGACTCCACCTGCGTTCCTGATCAACTGCACGCCGGTAACCGAATCCCACGAGTTCGGCGTGATCGGCGAGGCAGCGGCGTCGACTCGCCCGCTCGCTACCATCGCGAGCGTCGCCTGTGCCGACCCGAACCGCCGGATGTCACCGAACTGCCGACCTAGCCGGCCGATCGTTTCTGCGTGGTCGCCCCCGTCCATAAACCCCCACCAGAGCGTCGTCGCGACCTGCGCCGCAGCCGGATCACTTCGCTCACTCACGGAGACCGACTCGCCGTTTAGTCGCGTCGCCGAATCGTCCGCGACGTACGACTCACCGAGCGCGGGTAGGATGGTCGCGCCCGCGACAGCCTCCCGATCCACGACCGCCGCGACGCTCGTACACCAGATCGGATTTCCGCGCACGTAGTTTGCCGTCCCGTCAATCGGATCGACGATCCACGCCGGACCCTCCTCGGGAACGGTTTTCAGCGCCTCCTCTTCCTCACCGACGATCGGGTCGTCGGGATAGCCGCCCCGAATCGTATCGAAGACCGCCCGCTGGGCGTCCCGATCGGCCTCGGTGACGACATCCGACGGGTTCGCCTTCGTCTCGACGTCTAGCTCCCCGCGGAACAGCGACAGTGCGCTGTCGGCACCAGCACTGGCTGCACGCTCGGCGATTCCGGCTCGTTCGGCTGCGTCGTTTTCCATATCTTTCGCTACCGGTAGCGGCGCCGTCACTCTGTCGGTCCTGGCGGCTCACCCCAGCCGTTTTACCGCCACCCGTTTGCTGTCGTCGTCCCACTGCAGGACCGTCTCGTCGATGATCCGGTCGCGCACCGACTCGCGCCACTGGTCGACTACCTCCCGGTGGTACTCCCGATGCCGGCCTGGCGTGTACTTCCGCTCCGGGTCGGCCCGCAACTCGTCTTCGGTCTCTGCAGGTTCGGGATACGCCGGCAACGCTTCGATCAGGTCGATCGGATCGACGTGGATCGGTGCGGACTCGCCGTACTCTCCGGTCGTGACGCGGTGGAGCCGTGCTCGCATTCGACCCGAGAAGGGCGGCGTAATGCGTAACACGACATCGTCCTCGCTGCGGAGCGTGCGCTCAACTGCTGTGACAACGTCGTCGGCCCTCACCGCAATCGACCTGATCGCGCCTGGGTCGGACTGCTCGTCCATTACCACTCGCTTGGGCTGGATCTACTAAGACCTGACTTCCGGCTGCATGCTCAGCCAGATTCCGAGCGGGATCGTTCCGGCGATCAGTCCGTAGACGACTCCCAGAATCGGATCGACGCCGAGCTGTGGGTGGAAGGCATAGCCGAACGACGCGCCAGTGATATCACAGACGGTCGCGACGATGATCAGGCGGGTTGCGAAGGGCTTCGAGTCGAACCATCCGGGGGACATGTTGTATTTGTGCTATTATTTGCCAGTTAGATTAGTGTGCTGATTCGGATAGCGGCCGCTCTCGAACGGAGACGGCGTCGGTGAGAAGTTTGCGAGGGAAGAACGCTCCGCGAGCGTCTTCCGCATCCTCGGGAGTGTGACTCCCGGCGATGCGAGGGAAGGGATTTGAACCCTTGGACCTCTACAGGAGCGGATCTTGAGTCCGCCGCCGTTTCCGGGCTTGGCTACCCTCGCACGCAGTACGATGTAGCCAGTGGGGTGGGTTTAACCCATCGGTTTTTCGTCGGGGTAAGCGTATTGGATTGCCGTCCGGAGTGGCTCGCGGTCGGCGTGGTACGCCAGATGCGCCGGACAGTCACAGTCCGACGAACCGAAGCCGGGAACGGGCGAGTCGGGCAGTTCGGCGGCGACCGCACATTCGACGTCTGTGTCGGGCTGGCGCTTGACGTCCGCGAGCGTCGTCGCCGGATGGCCCAGCAGGTAGTCGATATGCCAGTGGCGGACGTCGTGCTCGCCCGATGCGACGCGGCGATGGCGGTCGATTCGCGAAAAGCCGCCCGTGCCAAAGGCGCTGCCTGTGTAGGCGTACCAGCCTTCCGGGAGGTTGTGCATACCGAGCGCGCCGATCTCCAGTTCGATCGATCCCGGGAGTTCGATCAGCAGGGTGTAGGTGCCGCCAGTCATCAGCTGTCGAGGCGGTCGCGGTGTTTGGCAGCCAGCTCCTCGGCCTGCGCTTTCGTCTGGGTCTCTTTCCACCGGACGGCAGCCGCATCGCGGTAGCCCACGGCGCTTTTGAGTTCGTCTTTGAGCATCCCGGTCTCGACGGCAAGGACGTCGCCATCGCTCGTGCCGTACTCCACGACGCCGTACCGGTTCGGCGCGGCCCGCGCGGCGGCGCGGTCGAGGTCGCGCCACTGTGTGCGAAGCGGCATCTTACTCCTCGTCGCTCTCGTCGACGATTTCGTAGGCCTGCTCGCTCAACTCGTCCTCGGCGAAGACGAACACGCGTCCTCGCGCGACTTCGGGGTCGGCCTCGACGATCACGGAGTGACCTTCCGCCCGGGCGAGGACTCCGGGAAACAGCTGTGTCTCCTCGCCGGGCTCGACGAACACCCGGCCGACGCCGGTCGTTTCGAGGATCGAGTCGTGCGTGTTCCGGTCGTTGACGTACATCATCACGCCCTCGGTTTCAGTCGGGTCGGTGACGAGAACCTGCACGAGCTTTCCGGGGGCGGTTCGGACACTTTCCGATGCCTTCTGTGGCGGCCCGTGATAGAACACCTCACGACCATCGAGATACTCGACTGTGATCCCCGACTCTTCGAGGGAAACGCCGAGCGTCGACGGTGCGACGTCGTTGCGTGCGCTCATAGCGGTTGCTTGGGTGGACGCGGGGAAAAGCGCCGCGTTCGCCAGTGCTGACTCCGAGCAGGTGGGGACCGGCGGAAAATATTTATTCGATGCCGAGTACATCGGAGTAGGGTTGCCAACGCACCGCATGAAAGCGCTTGTTACGTCTAATTTCTCGTCGAACGGTATCGAACGGTTAGCTGCGCTCGGCTTCGATGTCGAGTTCGATCCGATCGAGGATCGCGACTCGCGGCACTCAGTCGAGACGCTACAACAGAAACTACAGGGAGTGTCAGTGTTCGTCTCGGGGTTCGATGGCGTCCCGGCCGAGCTGATGGACGCCGCCGACGACCTCCAGCTGATCGCCTGTCCGCGCGGAGGTCCCGATGCGAGCGTCGATATCAGTGCGGCGACGGAACGCGGTATTCCGGTGCTGTACGCACCAGGTCGGAACGCCGAGACGGTCGCTGATCACACGATGGGGCTGTTGCTCGCCGCGACGCGCAACATCGCACTCGCGGATCGACGGCTCCGTGCAGGACAGTACACGGGCGAGCCACGCGAGGACGCCTCCGCCGGCGGCGAGCGCGAGGACGTCACCTGGGGGATCGGCGCTGACTCGCCGTACACCACCCTGCGGGGGCCGGAGCTACACGGCCGAACGATCGGGCTCGTGGGCTTCAGTCGGATCGGCCGACGTGTCGCCAAACGGGCGAGCGCCGGCTTCGGAATGGACGTCATCGCGTACGATCCGTTCGTCGACCACGTCGAGATGGAGCCGTTCGACGCGGAGAAAGTTGACGACCTCGAAACACTGTGTTCGCGCAGTGACGTCGTCAGCCTGCACGCCGCGGTCGCGCCAAGTTCACGGGGGATGATCGGCCCCGATGAGTTCGCGGCGATGCCCGAGCACGCGTACTTCGTCAACACGGCTCGCGCGGCGCTCGTCGAGGAGGGAGCCCTGCTCTCGGCGCTGGAAGGCGACCAGATCCGTGCGGCTGCACTCGACGTCTACCACGAGGAGCCGATCGCCGACGACCATCCGTTACTGGAGCGAGACGACGTCGTCCTGACGCCACATATCGGTTCGGCCTCCCAGGGCGTCATCGATCGTCACACCGAGCTGACGGTCGCCGATATCGAGGCACTGGCCGCGGACGAGCGGCCGATGCACGTCGTCAACCCGGAGACGCTGGAGGGGTTCTCGCTGGATCTATGAGCGGGTATCAGGCAGTCTTCTTCGACATGGACGGTGTCACGGTTGCGACTGCGAACGCGTGGCGAGAGCTCGAAGCCGAGCAGATCCTGCCTGCCGCCGGGGAGGGAATCGACATCGCGACGATCCGGGCGCTCAGTCCCGAGGATTCCTACGACCGACTCGCATCGATGGACGAGGTCTCGTTACGGGTCGACCGCGAGGAGTTCGTTGCCCTGTACGACGAGTACGCCGAGGAGGTCTATCTGGAACGTGCGACGCTTCTGGACGGCTACGAGGCGTTGCTCACGGACCTGCGCGCCGCGGGAGTGGCGCTCGGCCTCGTCTCTGCGTCCTGCCGGGACTGGGTGGAGCTGGTGCTGGACCGGTTCGAGCTCCACGACGCATACGACGTGGTCGTTTCCTCGACCGATATCGACGGACCGTCGAAGCCGAACCCGACGCCGTATCTGACCGCAGCCGACCAGGTCGGCGTCGATCCGGGGCGGTGTATCGTCGTCGAGGATTCCGCCCACGGGATCGCGGCCGCGACAGCCGCCGGTGCCCACACGATCGCACTTCGCGGCGCGGGCAACCGGGAGACGGATCTCTCGCCCGCCGACACGGTCGTTGCGGATCCCGAAGTCCTGCGAACGCACCTGTTCGACCTGCTCTCCTCAGAGATCGAGCCCTCACCGTCCCCCGGAGAAAGGTAAGAGGTAAGTGGACTTTCTAACTCTGTCACGGTATGAACGGTAGCGCCGAAGCCCCGGCCGCGGGAACGATCCTGAACGCGCTCGCGAGCGGGAAGGGATCGGCCTTCGCGATCGACGCATATACGACTGCAACCGTCTCGCTGGATACCGACGCCGACACCGTGACGGGAGAGATCGAGGGTGCACCGGACGCAGACACCCGGCTCATCGAGCGGTGTGTCGAGCTTGCGACCGAACGCTACGGTGACGGCGAGGGGGGCACTGTCACGACCGAAAGCGAGGTGCCGATGGCCTCGGGACTGAAGAGTTCCAGCGCGGCGGCGAACGCGACCGTCCTCGCCACACTCGACGCGCTGGACGTGGCCGAGGCGGTCGAGCGGGAGGCTGCCTGTCTCCTCGGCGTCGAGGCGGCACGTGACGTCGGTGTCACGATCACCGGCGCGTTCGACGACGCCTCCGCGTCGATGCTCGGCGGGGTCACCGTCACCGACAACACCGAGGACGAACTGCTCGCCCACGAGACAGTCGACTGGGACGTACTGGTCTACACGCCGCCCGAGCAGGCCTTTAGCGCCGACGCCGACGTCGAGCGCTGTCACCGGATCGCCCCGGTCGCCGAACTGGTCGCAGAACTCGCCGTCGACGGCCGGTACGGGCTGGCGATGACCGTCAACGGCTTTGCCTTCAGCGCGGCGCTGGAGTTCCCGACTGCGCCCGCCATCGAGGCCCTGCCAGAGGCCTACGGCGTCTCGCTGTCGGGAACCGGCCCGAGCGTCGTTGCCATCGGCGACCGAAAAGCACTCGAAGGGGTACAAGAGACATGGAACAAGAGACGTGGGACCACATGGCTGACAACGACACAATCGGCGGGCGCGCGGACGAGATGAGCCTCGACGAGCTCCGCGAGGAGATTCAGGATATCGACCACGAGATCGTCGAGTTGATCGCACGGCGCACGTACGTCGCCGACACGATCGCACAGGTAAAAGAACAGGAGGGCCTGCCGACGACCGACGAATCCCAGGAGGAGGCGGTGATGGCTCGCGCGAGCGAGAACGCCGATATGTTCGACGTCGACCGGAACCTCGTCAAAGCGATCTTTCGGCTCCTGATCGAGTTGAACAAGGCCGAACAGCGGGAGTCCCGCTAGCGTTCCGTCAAACCGAGACTGTATTCGAGTGCCGAATCGACGTCTTCCATCCGAGAATCCGGAACAGAGCCAATCGACTCCGTGATTCGATGCTCGATCGAAACCGTGCGAATCTGACTACAGAGCGCGACTGAATCCTCTCGAAGGGGGGACTCCGCAGCGGTGACGAGCACCTCGAACGGATACAGTTTGTCCCCTCGCGACGTCGTGAAGGGGACGACGATCGTCGTCGGGGCGTTCTCGTTTCCGACATCGTTTTGCACGACCAGACAGGGTCGCGTGCCTCGCTGTTCTGACCCCTCTGTCGGATCAAGTTCGACGATGACGATATCTCCACGGCGAACGTCCATCGATTACCACTCCGGAGAATCGCCAAGACGGTCGTTGGCTTCGCGAGACACGCCAGCCATCTCGGCTTCGAGAGCTTCTGCGTCTGCCGCATACTGTCGATAGCCCTCAGCTATTTCCTCGCGGCTCATGGGTTTCTCGATCGTGATCTTCCCGTCCTCTTCGTGGACGAGTACCTCGTCACCTCCGTCGATACCCAGTTTCTCTCGCAGTTCTTTCGGTAGAGTGACCTGTCCGCGTTCACCGACCGTACGCTCCTTGCTTCGACCCATACATATCCATATCATATTCATATTCAAATCCCTTTCGCCTGTGCAAAGGTGGTTGAAAAACGAAAGTCCAGCGTCGACACCGTGGTCTTCGAGTGCAAGGAGGACTCTCGACACCCCAATGAACGCGTCTCGGAGGTCTCCGCCTGCCCACTAGCTGTCGTACTGCTCGGCCGTGACCGTGTACCGATGGTGGTCGATGATCTCGCCATCGGGCCGCCGCGTCGCGTTGCGGACGATGCCGTCGTACTGCCCGCCGAGTTCGTCGACGTACCGCTCGACGGCGGCCCGGGAGCGCTCGTTTCCGTCCTGGACCGGGACGGCCACCAGATCGAGATCGAGTCGCTCGAACGCCAGCTCGATCATCGCGGCGGCCCGCTCGCCGGAGTACCCACGCCCCCAGAACGGTTTTCGGAGCCAGATCGCCGGTTTCCCGGTTAGCGTCTCCCAGTCGACGATCAGTCCGCCTGCACCGGCGATTTCGCCAGCCCCGTCCTCGCCCGGTCTCGGTCGGATGACGTACTCGGCGCGCTCGTCGTCGTTCCACTGGGCTTCGAGCGAGTCGAGATACTCGCTCGTCTCCTTGACGCTCGTATGTGGATCCCACGGCAAAAATCGCGTGATCTCGTCGATTCCGGGTGCGTCGGACGAGCAATATTCGTGGTACTCGAAGACGTCGACGGTATCATGACAGAGCCGTTCGAGCGTCAGTCGGTCGGTCTCGATCCGTTCGGGAAACAGAGCTGACACGCTCACTCACCCGGCGACACCGAGGGCGAGTCCTCGGCCCCCGCCGTCTCCGTCCCCGCGGGATCGAACAGTTTGTCCTCGGGCGCGGTCCGGCCTGCGAGGGATTCTTGCAACCTGTCGGCGACGTCCTCGCGTAGCTCGTTCGCTCGCTCGCGGTCGATATCGATCGCTCTGGCGTCCTGGCCGATCAAGCTACTGGAGCCGGCGGTGTCGATCGTGAGCGTCGCAAGCTTGCGGCGACGCTGGAAGATCGTCTGGCTGTCAAGCACGGTCTGGACGCGGTGGTACGGGACCACCGTCGTGGTTCGATTCCAGAAGCCCGCCCGCGTGACGACGTGATCGTCGACCAGAGCGTAGCCGAGGTGTTTCCATTTGAGATGTGCGCCGATCGGCACCGCAATCACGCCCAGTAGCATCCAGTACCACTCCAGCCCGGGCACGAAGAAGCGCTCGGCGAGGAAGACGAGCCCGGTCAGGACGCCCAGCACGCCGAGATAGCGGAAGAAGTACCGCTCACGGGCGCGTTTCGGTGGACGCTCGAACTCGACGTCACCGTACGATTCGATCGACTGGGCGAGCCGGAGCACGCGCTCGCGTTTCGCGATCGGAATGGCCGACTGGGAGCCGCCCGCCTCGCCCGGCGAGTAGCCCGCCGTCTCGATGAGCAAGGAGGCGTAGCCGACGGCGCGTTCGAGAACGTTCTCGCTGATCGTCAACGTCTGGACTTTCTCCAGCGGGATCGTCCCACTGTACCGCTGGAGGAGCCCACGCTCGAATCGGAGTTCCTCGCCCGTCCGAACGAGCTGGAAGTCGTAGTAGTTCGTCACCGAGATAATCCCGCTGGCGATCGATGTCAGCAGGTAGAGCACGATAGCAGCAAGCGGTGCGACGACGTACAGGGGGCCAGCCCACAGCGCAGGATCCGCGAGTGCAGGCGAGAGAAACGGGATCGCAAGCGTCAACAGCGGAATCAGTCGCAGATCGATCGAGACGACACCGAGGACCGCCAACTCCCACTCGGTGATCTCGAACAATTGCTCGGTCTCACGTTCGGAAACACCCTCCTCATCCGTTTCCGCTGCGCTTTCTGTCGCCGAGCGGCGTCGCTTCCGCCGACTCAGTTCATTCTGCAGGCGCTTTGCTTCCTCGAAGCTGACGTAGCGAAGTTGTGCTTCGGCTGAGCTCCCACCGGCGGTCTCCAGTGAGACCTCGGCGATGCCGGCGAGTCGCTGGATCACGTTGCGACTGATCCCGACGTTCTGGATCCGCCGGTAGGGGATCTCACGGTTTCGCCGCGAGACGACGCCGGAGACCAGATCGAACGTGTCGTCGGTCAGCTCGTACTCGAAGCGCTGGAAGTAGAGGAACTCCCAGACGACTGCGCCGACGAGTCCGGCGAGGATCGCAGCGCCGAAGATCAGTGCCCCGGTCGTCCCACCGATGACGGCGGTCCCCGAAAACCCGATCAGGAAGACGATCCAGAGCAGGCCAAGCGCCGTCTGGACGCTCCGGTAGGGTACCGAAAGCGGGTGCAGCTTCGTGCTCATACGGCGTCGTCGCCCTCGGCCAGAATCGCCATCTGCTTGAGCCGATGCTGGAGGTCGTCAGCCCCGTCGGCGGTGAGGCCCGGGATCGTCACGTCAGCGCCGCGCGAACCGGCGGTGTAGACGACCGACGACGCGAGCCCGACTAGCCGTTCGACCGGCCCACGGCTGGCGTCGACGTGCTGGATGCGGACGTACGGCACGACGGTACGGACGCGCGTGATGACGCCACGCTCGAGATAGAGCGCGTCCTCGCGCACCTCATACTCCCAGACGCGATAGCGCAAGATCGCGTGGATGACACCGAGGATCGCAAAGAGCCCGAAGACCGCCGGGCCGACCCAGAGGCCAAGCCCGATCAGGCCGAAATCGATCGCCCCTGCGATGACGCCGAGAAAGGTCGCAGAAATCAGCGACTGGACGATCCAGACGATCCGGACTTTCGGGTTCAGTGACTGCGGCGGAACGGTGAGCTCTGCCGCGTCGACATCTTCGAGTCGGTCACGCAGGTCGTCGGTCGTCACGCTATCGCCGGAGGTGACAGTATCGGCCGGCTCCGACGCGTCGTCCGCCCGCTCCGCTCGCGAGGAGGGGTCCGATCGTGTGAAACCGTCCGACGCGACCGCCGTCTCGTGGTCCGTCTCAGTAGAGGGTGCGCTCGTCTCATCGGCCTGTCCGCCGGTCGAGTGCTCCGGCGGCTCCG
>OBKM01000396.1_pt1 | contig 21931 bp, 26 predicted proteins | sample 1519691 | NCBI WGS metagenome assembly OBKM01 (sample SAMEA37050418, study PRJEB22526) | metagenome | biome: saline pan; feature: lake; material: water | place: Egypt | collected 2015 | depth 0.5 m | reverse complement strand
TTCGGTCATGCTGTTTGCATAGCGCTCCGGTAACAAACAGTTGTTGCTGAGTTACTCGGAACTGCAAGATATGTTGTACGCATCGCGTGCCTCTTTTTGAGCGAGGCGAACCCATTGGGCGCTTGTATCTGCAAACTCCGCGCCAGATACCGGAATAAAATCATCATCATGTTTCTCAAATGTTGCAGAACGGCTACCATCAGACACCTCAACTAATGTTTCTGGGCCGGAGAAGTCAACCGGACGGACAGAAAATGAAAGGAGATGGTCTGAACCATCTGATGGTGGAGAAACTTCGGGAAGTGTCTCAAGCGCAGGATAGACAAGGTCAGTCCACCATACATCTGGATAAGTATATTGAGCATGTGTATTTGGGAATACCTCCTCGTAGAGATCTTTAGTCGTTGCATCAGGATTGTTCTCAAGATATTCAGTTGACCGTGAGACTGCTTTTTGCTCTTTTGGTGTGAGAGTCATACCGTTGGGGAGATCAATATGCAGTGAGTTTGGAGCTACGAGACGTTTTGATCGGGGCCGATCCCACTCTTCAGGAGTTTTCTGTGGATATACAGAGTTCTGGGTTTGATATTGATCTGTAGAATCTGGTTGGCTGCTAAGAGCATACCATATCAGACCAAAGACTCCAAACAGTAAGGTAATGAGGACCCATTTGATAGTACGACGGTTGCTTACTTCAGTGTGAGCACCGACTCCAGCAGCGAGAAGAGTGTGAGCAAGAGCGGTAATTCCAATGTACAGTTCAAGCATGAGGGAAGGCAACTACTCTTCTACAATTTCTATACCGCGGTTTTTGATTGCATCAGGGTTGAGCCCAATTTCTTCCAAGAATTGTGAGTATTCTCGTTCGCATTGCTCAGCCGATTGCTGTTTCTCAGAGGCGCGATCACAGAGAGCGGTGAGGTTTTCGGGAACATCATTCGTATAGACAATCCAGTGGTTAATCAAGTCACTTAACCGGCGGATTGGACTGGTAAAGTGCCCATAGATTTCAAAGTTCAGTGCATGATGTCCAGAGAAGGGATCACTCATATATTTTGCACGGGGCATCACTTTCATCACAGCCCATTGGATTTTATTGAGTTGCCGATCTGGTGCCTGTTCAAGCGTCGCATTAACAGCTTTTCGTGGCTCGTCCCATTTGTCACCAGGGACAGAAACACCATCCAAGTCCTGAATCTCTCGCAACGCTTCACTCCATTCATCGGGAGACGGTTGGGGATGAACTCTGTACATTGCCTCAACACCACGGTCCCACATTAGTTCGTGAGTCACCGCTTTGTTAGCTTTAAGCATGCACTCTTCAATGATCGTATGTGCACGATCACGTCGCGGATTGAGAACAAGTGAACCGTCCTCTTTACGCTGCTCGTGCATCTGATCAGCAAGCTCCCAGACAAGGTGGTTCTTTTTGGCAAGACGTGAGCTGTCCTCAACAAACTCGTCTGCTGCAGAAGCGTCATCCAGTATGTTCTCACAGTCAGTGTATGTCAGTCGCGCATCACTGCGGATGACAGATTTATAGATATCGATTGTCTCATACGAGAGCGTTTCTTTGTCAAGATGCATTTCAACAGTATGAGCCAAGCGATCTTCGTTCGGCACAAGTGAGCAGACGGTCTCTGCCAACACTGGCGGAAGCATGTGTATAGTGTATCCTGGGAGATAGGCCGTGTTTGCACGTTCGACAGCATTGTCCCACATTGCTGTGTCTGGATTCACGTAATGAGATACATCAGCAATGTGAACCCAGAGTACATACTCATCATCATGCTCTTCGATTGATATTGCATCATCGAAGTCTTGGGCATCAATTGGATCAGTTGTCCAAGTCAGCAAATCACGCAAGTCACGGCGCTCGTCGACCTCAGAAGCGATTTCCTCTTCAAGATCTTCAGTGCGAGCGTTTGCTTCCTCAATTACTTCAGGAGGGAATTGGTCTGGAATATCAAACTTGTCGAGCAGTTCATCACGCTTATTCTCGATGTGACGAGCCATTTCTTCGTCAATCTCAACTGGCCCTTGGGACTCTGCGGTCCCAGCATCAGCCTGCGCATCGGTCATATACGTACATATGAGAGACACCTTAATCAGTTCTCGGTAATACAAAAACTAATAGCCAAAAAATACGGTCAACACGTTTTTCTCTTGTGCGTGCGTTATATTAAGTATGAATCGCGATGACCCATTTGATGATATCTTCGATGAGATTGAGCGCCTCATGGACGAGATGATGAACGACACCGGTCAAATTGAGCCAGAGGAGTCTGGATTTGGAATGGATATTCACGTTAATGTTCACGAGACTGATGAAGAGATCCGTGTCGTTGCAGATGTACCCGGAATTGAGCAAGACGATCTAAGCTTAATGTGTGATGGAGAGGTACTGACTATCGAGGTAAAAACACCGGATCGGGAGACAGAAGAACGAATCAGCCTACCAGGAAAAGTCGATGAGCACTCCGCAGCAGCAACGTTTAATAACGGGATCTTGGAAGTGAGTTTTGACCGAATTGATGACTCGGCAAATATCAGTTTCGAGTGACGAAATCAAGGTCGTCGTTGTCGACATATCAATCTACTTGACGTTTAATCGATTCGGCTAATTGATCATAGAAGCCATCAACATATTTATCAGCTGTATCAATAGTTGGACGGGCGTTTGTCTCTGTTATGTATGCATCATTCTGAGTGACGAGCATATCAATACCAACAAATGGTATCGATAGTTCCGTTGCTACATTCTCGGCGATCCGCTGTAGTTCTGATTCAAGATCAATTGTCTGAGCAGTTGCTCCTCGATGGACGTTTCGAACAAACCGCTCATTACCTGTATCAGAGAAAGTTCGTTCAACAGCACCGACATATTCACCATCGAGCACCATGACACGAATATCTCGAGCGTTAGGGATATACTCCTGAATGAGGTATGATCGATCATCTGTAGCTGGAAACTCATGAATCAGGTCGAGATAATCAGTCACACCGTACAGCTCATCAACTGAATTTATCCGGGTTATACCGACACCCCGGGTAGTTGAATTTGGCTTGATAAGTGCTGGAGACCCGAGTTGCTCGAACGCTGACTTAACGGTCGATTTATCGACAGGATTTGACAACATAATCGTTGATGGTACCGAGAATCCAGCACGGTTAAGTCGGACAAGTACCTCTGCCTTATTTCGAGACCGAAGAATCGCTGATCGGTCATTAAGCCATGGAATAGACAAGTGGGCATCAACAGCACCACCTTCCATTAACCGGCCAGGGAAGACAAATCCTACATCAAATGAATCAAAAACAGTATCATCAGTTAGTGGAAGCGCGCGCTGGGATGTGTCAATATATGTGGCCTCAATCCCGCGGTCAGCAAGAGGCTGGGACATCCGGCGGAATGTCTCCGTCTTTGTTGTGACCGCAAGTCGGAGCATTCACGAAATGAGCTTCTCCTCACCGCGCTCAACGACAACGCGACACGGTGGAGAGATTTTGTTATAGGCGCGACGGAAGGCTTCCTTTACAACTGGTGCTTGATCGACATCACAGTATGCAGTGAAGATTCGCTCACCAGCGTCGATTCGAGCGGCAGTTCCAACAATTTTACCAAATGCCTGACGCATTCCGTCAGAAACACGATCTGCTCCAGCACCGGTTGCCTGCTTGTTCTCACGGATAACGTGGTGTGGGAACTTCCGCAGGATCATCTTGTAGTTGCCTTCGCCAAGCTCTTGGATTAGATACCGGTTGGCGGACAAGCGGGATGCTTCCATAGAGTCATGGCGAAGCTGTACTTCTTCCTCGGTAACAAGGCTAATCTGAACCGGGTAATCTTCCGCGTCAGATTGATTGTCACCCATATGATGCTGTGCGATTTTTGAGCCCGGGATGCCACTAATGTACTCCCGCCGAGTATATGGCGGCTTGCTAATTTCCCGGTACATTGAGGCGGGTTTATCTACCATAGTTAGTACTGTAACATCACGTTGAGTATTCCTTTAACACCTTCGAAGCACGGTCAATCATCGGCCGATGCAACCTGTAATCCTTCGATTTGAGTCCCATTGTCCCTACACTGCTCAAGAGCATGCTTTGCATCCATTCCTGCATCTGTTGCTTGGGTGCCCATTCCGACTCCAACTTGGAAGGGAATATCGTGCTGTTCTAAAACGTGGTCAAGAGCATCTTGATAATCTTGCTGTGATAAGGAAGGAGGACAAATTGCAATGACATTATCCCCACCGACGAAGTACGCAAGTGCGTCTTTTTGTTGGTAGAGGAATGAAGAAAGCGATAAAGCGGCTGTGCCAACTTGAAGCATTGCGCCATGTGCATCTATCTGGTCAGTCATCGTAGAGGTTACGTCAACAATGTCAAAGTGTGCAATCTGCATCTCGTCAGGAGAGTCGAGTGTATTTCCAACTAACTCAGCAGTTCGGTCCGGATCCTGTGCACTGCCAGTGGATTGCAGTTGTTGTGTTGCATCTGTAAGCGCAGCAGTTGGTGTCTGTCCGGTTCCAATACCGGCACTAACGGTAACAGGATATGAATCAGCAATACGCTGTTGAATTGCACGGTGGGCAGTACGATCCATCCCGTGAGTCAGTGCTACAATGTTGTCAAACCGACCGAAGAAAGTGTACCCATCATATTCACCGATTGCCTCTACAAGGTCAGCATAAAGCCGAGACTGAAGTGCTTGAAGAACAGGCTCCGGTTGTGGGTGAGGCGTTGTTGTCCAGGGACCGTAATTATCCAACTGGAACAGCGAAATCTGAAACGACGTCACGCATTAATGTTGAAGACGGGAGATTATTATTTTTGTTATCTATGTCGGTGTTGAGAAAGCTCGGATGGGAAAAACCAACGGAAAATCAGTCATCAAGGTTATAACACATAAACAAATGTCAATTGCCTCGAAGGGAATCCCGATGCACTCTGTCTGTTTTTTCTGTAGGATTATTCGACAAATCGATATTTTCGTTCGCCCATACGACCCCAACCATCGAATACAAACTCACCACTGGGCGCAGTGAATGGATCTACTTCGGCATCCACATCGTGATTGTGGGCGTCGTGAACCAGTTCATACTCTTCAAAAGTAAGGTCATATCGATCATCCAGTTGTTCCTCAATGTTGAGCTGTGAAATTTCGTCTTTCCACCCCTCACGAATACGTTCTGAGTGAATTTCAGCTTGAGCGCCACTACCGTATGATCCAACAAGCATTGTTTCTCCGACAGGGTCGATACCGCGGTCTACAGCGTTGAGAAGTGCACTTGTTCGGGCGATGTGGACTGATCCAGTGTACCAGTTACCTACCTGACGAGAGATACGAAGGGTTGGGCTGATCTGGTCATCATACCAGTTCTGGTATTGTTCTGTCTCGGAAAGTGCATCAGTGTATGCTCGGATTGCTTCTTGATACTCATCATTATCATCAAAATTGTCAGGATGTGGTTGTGGGCCAATCTCGTCTGTGATTTCTTCTTCGATATCTGTCCCACGAATTGTGTTTCGGTATGCAAGGACTGCTGCTTTCCGAACCATACCGGGATACGGAGTATGGAAAGGACCATATATAAAGTCATCTGGATGGATGTCACCAGCAGCCTTTTTGTAGTCTTCGAGAGCTTCTCGCATACGAGCAAGATAAACCTGAACAGAACGCTTTCCGTCAACACTTGGGAACTGCTGGTTTGGCTTCAAGAAGTCAGTTTCGTCAGCACTACCAATGCCGTATTCGGCAGACAATTCAACAAGGTTCGGCTCTTCACTAATAAGCATCGCCACAGCTCCTGCTCCCTGTGTTGCCTCTCCAGCGTCTCCACGAGCGTACAGTGCTGTATCTGTCGCGATCACAAGCGCACTACGTCCTCGGTGTCGATCAGCGGCAATCCAATTGTATGCATCGTTAAGTGCTTGAGTACCGGCAAGACAAGCAAACTTTCGTTCTCCTTTATCAGCATGGTGAAGATCTCCTTCAAACACATCCTCTAAACAGCCAGCAACATAGGTCGAGACAGGCTTTGAGTTATCAAATGCTGACTCAGTAGCAACATCAATACGGCCGATGTCCTCAAGATCAATGTTTTTCCGATCAAGAAGCCGGTAGGCAGCATTGGCTCCCATCGTAACAATATCTTCGTATGTATCCGGCAGGGAACTTGATGTAAGGCCAAGTCCCTTGGTGTACTTTTCTGGGTCATCACCCTTGACTGGAGCAAATGTTTCTGGGAGGTCAAGTTTGAGATTCCCAGACCAGAGTTCAACGGCGTCGATTCCAACAGCTGTCATGTCTAATAACAACAACAACTACGTATATGGGTCTGTCGATACCTAATTCGTCAGTCGTCGATAACGGTATCTAAAGTATCTCATAACCGGTAATTCACGTATGCTAATTAATGCTTACCATTATTTATTGTTAGCTCAAATGTGGATACAAGTAATATACTGGGGCTTTCAGGTGGTATTTCACCAGACGAGCTAAGTGTAAAGGTTAGTTAATCAACATAATTCCACAATAATGACAGATCCTGAGCAAGAATATCAGCAAAAAGATGTAGAAAATGCGTTGAGCGTCGACTCAGTACCCGAGAGGCGATCATCTCCCGTTGGGAAGCCAGTTATTCGAGGAAACAAAGAGATTGTTGGCGAAGATGCTGAAGACGCAACTGCATTTGATCCAGATGACCCAGAAGCAGTTGAACAAGCAGTCGTAACAATTCAGAGATTTACTAGTGGAGAAAACGATCAACACAATCCATTGGATGTGCTTCGGTGTGCAGCGGCCTGTGCAACGCTGGTACGGAGCGCAGGGTCATACAAAGCAGCAGCGGAAAAAGCAGGTAAGGAGGTAACAGTCCCGTTTATTCGGAAGTGGTCACGAGTACACGACTTGCCCCGAGCAATTCGGATACAAGTGGCAAAAGGAAACTTAGCACCAACAGCAGCAAAGCATATTGCACGTGTAAATGGTGAACTTCGATATGACCTGACTTGGGCAGCACTAGAAAACAACCTCTCTGTTCGAGAGATTCGAAAGATTGCAAGTAAATTAAATGAATCAGGGGAAACAGAAACCGTATTCAAAGAACACGGAATTGATCTCGGGAAAATTAATCTTGATTTGCCTCGAGATCTGTATCGGGAGATACGACGGGAAGCTGTATACAAAGAAACATCTATTGATCAGATTGTTATCAAAAAACTGCGAGAAACGACGGCGAATCAGAGGTAGTCTTCTTGAGCGCTGATGGTATTTGGAAAGTGTTTAGTGGCGGCCAGTCCTACCAAAGTTTAGGAAGTCAGGGCCGGTAGCTCAGTTAGGCAGAGCGTCTGGCTTTTAACCAGATGGACGGGGGTTCAAATCCCTCCCGGCCCGCTTTTTACACATCAAGTTCTTCTGGAATGTCGAGTTCCGCATGATGGGCATCACAAACACGTTTAGCAACCCACTTACCGTTGAACTCGAGTTCAATTTCATATACTGCCGAATGAGAACATGTTGGCCAGTCACAATCTGTAACCAGTTCAGGCTGACAGACCTTTAGAATGGACCCCTCGCTCCATTCAGGACGTGAATCTGAATCACTCATATCTATTCAATAACACGCAGCCGCATTTGTTTATTGTCGTTTGGTATTTGGATTGAGTATCAAAAAGAGCTAACACTTTGATATCCAGAGGCTAAGGCTTATCACTTGCCTACTGGAATCTAGTATAAATGACTGAGCGTGAGTCCCTTGTTCCGACTGGTGTTGAGGTGTTGGATCAACTTCTCCGTGGGGGCTTGCCGGAGCAGCGTAGCACCCTTGTCACTGGTGCTCCAGGAACCGGCAAGTCGACACTCGGGATGCAATTTCTGCAGACAGGAGTAGAGCATGGTGAGTCCGGACTATATATTTCAACAGAACAAACGATAGAAGAATTACAAGATTCGTTTGATTCCTTTGAGTTTGATCTGGAGCACTCGGATTTGTATATTACATCGATCCATGCGACGCCAGGTCAGACAATCGAATCGGATGAGGCGCTAACGCTACAGACACTCGACGAAGAAGAGGGAGATTCTCCTTTAGGCGAATATGGAATTCCATTTATGCCCGAGTATATCAAACGTCACTTACGTGAGTTTGCTCCAGTTGATCGGGTTGTGTTTGACAGTACATCTGGGTTAGAGATTATTGCTGATGATCGTAATCATTATCGTCGGGTGTTGCTTGATTTGATTCGATTTTTCTCAGATGAATTGGAAGCGACAACAGTATTTACAGCAGAACGAACATCAGGCGAGGAATCTGGGTCAAACGTCCTTGAGTTCACGACACATGGCGTAATTAAGCTATCATATGATCAAGTGAACAAAGACCGGCATCGCTTCCTTGAGATAACAAAAATGCGGGGTGTGAGTCACGATCAACGTCGGGTTGAGCTTGAATTTTGCAAAGACGGTATACAGTTAGCACCAAAGCGGCGATCGCAACCACCACAGCTCAAAAATCATAGACACCAACCAATTGGAATTGAAGGGCTCGACAGTTTAACAGGCGGTGGACTAGTCACTGGAGCAGGCGTGTTACTTCAACATGACGGGCAGAAAAACCTGAGTGCGATGTTAATGCAATTGCTGTCACATGCGATGGAGAATGATCGGAAGGTTATGCTTGTTCCAACGATTGGGTTGCGAGAAAAGTATCTTCGTACAGTATTCCAACGAGACCTTGACTGGGAACTGGATACATTACTTGACTCAAATCGATTAGCGGTTGTTGATATTATCGGGAGTTGGGATCAAAATCAAGAGAACGTATATGGATCGCCAAGAGACATCGATGAATATACAGGATTACTGGAACAGGCAAAGGATCCAGACAGAGATGCACTGGGAATTATCAACGCCGATGCTATCGTACACACATACGGGGCTGCTGATGCGCGGAAAGCTCGGTATTCCACAGAAACAACACTGACAGAAGATGACGACTTGTTTGTTCACATCCAGAATCCTGGTGTGGTAACAGATGAAGTAGCTGCCTTCTACCACGATACGGCAGAGCAAGTGCTGAAAACGTGGGTTGAAGATGACGGATTACAGTATGTAACATTAAAGAAGTCACCATGTGGGTTTGTCGGAACAACATCACTAATGGAGTATACACAAAGATCACCGTATCTTCGTGTACAAAGTCCTCCCCGTCCCACTGAAGGCGAATGAGAGCTAAAATCAGAGAGACGACAAGGACATCGTAGGAGTATAATCGATTACTTATGGCAGAAAAGATATCATATCATATTCTCTATGCTGGGCCCGATCCGTCGGTGGTAACACAGATCTTATCGCCGCCGTATCGAGTGTCAAATGTCGATACACTTTCAGAAGCAGTAACAGCGATTGATCATAACATCGATAACTTGGTGCTGAGTGACAAAGCATATGATCAAGATACTATCGATGAAATTTTAGCTGAGTGGCCAACGCTTCCGATTGTATTATACACGGATCATGTGGCAGAGCAGTTGATACAAGAAGCATTGCACGGAGGTTGTCAGGATGTTGTATTCAAGAACGAACAAATAGGAGAAGATAAGGACCCGCTTCGAAAATCGATTGATCGCCTATATCGCCAGTCAATTAGCGATGTTGCTGACACCGTGCTTGATGCTTCTCGATCATTGACTATGGCAACACCAGAAGAGCTTGGTGGGAAAATAGAGTGGAGCCTTCAGTCAATTGGAACACGGATCGATGCAGACCACTGTGTAGTCTATGATTATGTTGGAACAGACTTATTACCGACACATCACTGGCAGCGAGCAAACCAAGCACCGGTAGAAACGGTGAGTGAGGAAAATTTACCAGGATTTAAGACGGTAGTACAGCGGTTCAAGGCTGTCGTGGTTGACGGACCAGTGACTAATCAATCAATGGGAATTAGTTTACTGCGCAATGAGACAGAAGCCATTGCTGCTGATCAGCAAACACAGGAATACCTCGATACGTATAGCCTCAATTCAATGTTAGCTGTTCCAATTGTTGTTGATTGGAAACTTGAGGGAGTTCTCGTTGTTGGGCGTTCTGATACGTGGCATTGGCCCGCTAAGGTTCGGAGACAACTACGAGTGTTTGGAGAGTTAATTGGATACGCACAGCAAAAGGCAGAGCAACGAAAAGAATTAGAAGCCAAAAACAACCGGCTTGAGCGGTTTTCGTCAGTGATTGCACACGATTTGCGTAACCCACTAAACGTGATTGAGGGCTACGCTGATCTAATAGAAGAAACCAGGAATGTCGATCACATCAAGGATATTAACGAGGCAACCAATCGGATGGAGGTAATGCTTAATGAATTGCTTGAGCTAGCTCGGGGGGGCGAGGAAATAACAGATACAGAAGTAGTACAAATCGAAGAAGTTGCTACAGACGCTTGGGAAAGTGTAGATACAAAACAAGCAGTATTAGAGACAGAAGACATTGGAACTGTAAGAGCTGATCGCACCCGACTGCAGCAAGTCTTTGAAAATCTCTATCGGAACGCAATCGAGCATGTAGGGGCAGACGTCACAATTCGGGTGGAAAAGACCAATTCTGGCTTTGCTATTGAAGATAATGGACCTGGGATCGCAGAAGAGAAACAAGAGATAGTGTTTGATGAAGGGTATACTGGTGCAGGAGGAACGGGACTTGGATTAGCAATTGTAAAGACCGTTATTGAAGCACACGGATGGACTATTGAGGTCACAGACGGGACAAATCTCGGCGGTGCACGTTTCGTGATTGAAACTGAACAGCTAGACTAATGCTCGTCAAAAGCGCTAAATTTGCTGATTTCATTATATAACTTTTGTATATAAGTCTCATCGCTAAGGAGCGGACTATTGCTGTATCGGGCAAGAAGGTGCGGTAGCCAACAAGATATATAATTAACATTCTAAACAACAGTACCACGGTGTGACCTCTCACACCATAATGAACATCTATGAACGTTCATTATGATCCGTTAACTTTATACATTAACCAAGTAATCTATAATATACGATGCGAGAAACACGGCCCGAGCCGGTTGTTCCAGATATCACAACTGACTGCACACCGACTCCGACTGAAATAGCGGTACGCTCAGATGGGGGACAGGCACGCACAATTCCGTCGAAGCTCTCGGACGCACCTCTCGTACCAGATTATTCATAAACTTAGCTTAGCGGTCTGATTCTTTTCTAAGTAGAACATTAGAACAATACAAGAGTCAGATGTAAATTTGTGATAGAGTCTATCCTACAGTTGGAACACATCAGCGTTACCAGTGGTAATAACGCCGTACTCAGCTTCAGCAACAGAATCAGGGGCTTCTGCCGAACGGGAGTCAAGGGATGCTTTAATTGCATCACGAACGCAGATACGTGTCGCTTGTCCGACACTCGTGCTACTTCCAGCAAATGGTTCTTTGCTACCACGTTGATCAGTACCGACAATAATAGCGTCAGTTGTTGTACCGGGAAACCCGGTTAAGTGTAGCAATGTAGCAGCTTTTGCTTCAGCAATGACAGACAATAATGTTGTCACTCCGGCATCCGTTAGCGGCTGGTCCGAACAGGCAATAATGTTTACTGTTCCTTGTTGAGATGGCTGCGATGAAGCGGATGTACCTTCTGATGTAGTCATTGATAACGCAGCTGGATTCGACATGCCAGCGGTAACAAATACCGTAATTGGACCAGAGCGTGCACCCCGGAGATGTGAAAGGTTAACCCCAGTAAGCAGTGCTGGGCCAGCGGTTGAAAAGCTATGCGCATGCTTTTGTTCGGAGATATACGAATCAAGATCAGTTCGATCCCACCCTTCTGGAACGGAGATATTGTACGCTGCGCCCGCATCAGAGAATCCTCCATTCCATCCCGTTGAAAGCCATCTCGCATTGGAGTTGGAGACCTGAAAAACTGAGCCACGGCGAGTCCACTCAAACATTACTACTGATGAGTACGATAGGAAGAGCCAAGAACAGTACTATTTCGATGTTATAATCGCGTTGAGTCGTTATGATTCAACGTTCTCGATTGTTGCTTCGAGATCGTCTAATTGAACGAGTCCATTAAATTGTTCTACGGGAGTCTCATCGTCAAGAACGACGACAGTTGGCAATGCTTGAAGTTGGTACCGGCGCTTTAGATCAGTATTGCCTGGTTCCTCAACATCAATATCTCGGACGTTGACATCATCTCGCTTGGTAGACAATTCGTCAAGGATCTGATCTTGTTGTTTGCAGGGATCACACCATTCAGCACCGAATTTAATGATGTCGACCATATGCAGAATACATTAGATAGGTATGTGCGCGATGGTTATAGTGTTGATCTAATATAGTTGATCTAGCTATTTTTGACCTCCTTCCACGTAAAGACCGGGGGCTTCCGCTCGCTACGTGTCAATAGGTTGTATATCGCAGTTAATATTGTTTATATTTGCAATTACTACTACTATCCCTATCTGAGATTTATTCATTTGTGTGGCTAATTTTTCTTTTTCCCGCTTTTGATATTGTGCTATATTCACAAAACTTATCAATACTAATCGAAAATATATGGTTGTATGTCGAAGGTACTGGCAATCCGATATACAGACGATGGAAAGCTTCCTGACGTACCAGAAAAAGAATTCCAGCAGTTACAAGATACCGTAATGGAACTACTTGAACAGCGAGATAACATCGAATTCAATGGGACATACGTTAATGAGGAAGGGATTGGCGTCTGTGAGTGGGATGCTCCAAGCGCTGAGGATGTCCAAGAGATTTACGAAGAGGCCGGGGTGAACCGAATGGCTCCTGCTGACGATATTATTGAAGTTGATCAAGCTATGCCGCTGTAAAAACACAGATTTCATTGCTGAGGGATCATTAACGAATATCGACAGCATTTCCCATTATGCAGTGATCTGCGTTGAGAACTATGAGCAGGTAACCGGATGCTGAGTGGACTCAGCCCCGGGGCAATCACCTTGACCGCCTGTACACGAGATTCACGGTTGAGAAACGCGGGTAGAGAAATTTATCAGAAGATCACACCGCAGATGCAGCTGAGTTGAAGAAGCAGACGGAATTCCCACAAACTATATGCGCGTCAGATTGAACATTGATGCATGATGTTCACTCTAGCAGCGATCCTCTCCGTGGTTGTATTCGCTATGTTGGCTGCACTCGGGATCGCTGCTCACGCTCGTCGCAATGACAAAGAAAACGCAGATGAGATAACAAGTAAGGCACTCGTCTTTGCAGGAGCAATGACCGGAGTATTTGTTTTTGGGATGCTTGGGTTCGGAGTATACGAGACATCCACGAACTTACCACACAATGAGTATGCGTTTTTTGTTATTGCTGTTCTCATAGTGTTGCTGTTTAGTGCCGCCTTGTACGTTCTATTTAGCCGGCGACATGAAGTGGTTGACTCGCTAAACGATTAGACAAGTGCGAGTTGGTGTGCAAATCTCTTTTTGAACGAGACACGCTGTGACAATCTCTGAGAGTCGTCTCTATATGTGGTGAGGGATCAAGCCGATAAGGGTGAGTTTCTCCCTGTTCACTCCCCACGGTCGCTGCTTGAGGACGTTGCCTTGTCCAATGGTAGTTAAAAAATGTTACCACTGCGATTATCACGATTGATAACACCCGTCACTATGAATATAGATAGCACAGAGATACACATATGATTGACTTATCAATCTTCGGGAGTATTTCCGGGGATACCGACGCTGATGTTCAAGGATCAAATCAAACGGAGACTCCAGTATCAAAAACAGCGTCACCAGAAAATGATCAGTCTATATCAGGAGGTGTCTGGCAGGCTGCCTTGGAAGAGATGATCAGTCCAGTTGTCATAATCGATGAAAACGCAGAGATAATTTTGTTCAATGATGCAATGGAGGATCTTATTGGAGTATCAGAAAGAGAGGCAAAGCAGATGGAATTATGGGAGATGGTACGAACAGATGAGACACATGATTCGAAAACAACAGCACTTGAGAGGGTCTTGGAAACAGAGGAGCCTATCCGAGGCTTAGAAACAAAATTGCTAACACATAGAGACGAGCTTTTGCAGGTCATTGTCTCAAATGCACCCATATATGATAGAAATGACAAGTTGCGCGGGGCTGTTGCCGCGTTTCAAGATGTGACAGAACTTCGGAAAAAGAGCAGCAACTTGAGCAAACACAACAAGCAGTCGCAAACCGAATTGGCGAGTTAGCAACGCAGCAAGAAACAACAGCACAGGCAGTAACCAAGACAATGGACGATCTCCGGGAAACCGCTGCTGAACAGGAAGCACGAGCCAAGGAACTTGAAGATGAACTGCAAGAGTTCAGTGCAAACATGGAACAGGTAGCAGCCAGTGCAGAGGAAGTAGCAACATTAGCCCAACAGGCAGAATCAACAATTACAGCAGGAGTTGAGTCAGGAAAAACGGCCCAAGAGACAATGGAAGAGACAGTCGCTTTGACAGAAAACCTCAGTGCCCAGACAGGGGACCTAAAAAAGGAAATGCAGGCAATAAGTGAGGTCGTCGAGGTAATTGAAGATATTGCAGATCAAACCAATCTTCTATCATTGAACGCAAACATCGAAGCAGCAAGAGCTGGGGCAGATGGAAGCGGATTCGAAGTTGTTGCCAACGAAATCAAAGAACTAGCCGATGAGACTAAAGAATACACAGGAAAAATCGATGAGAATATCTCAGCATTGCAGACGCAGATTGATGAAACGGTCAACGCTGCTGAACAGACAACGGCAGAAGTGGAAGTAACTGAAGACGAAGTAACACAAGCACTCGATGCACTCAAAGAGATTGCAGAGACAATTGACGAAGCAGCAACTGGGATTACAGAAATTGCGGAGGCAAACGATGAACAGACAATGGCGGTTGAGGAGATTGGAGCAATGGCAGACGAGTTTGTTGAACACTCAGCGAGTGTTCGATCAGCAGCAGAAGAAACGAGCGACGCAATGGAGGAAATGTTTGACCTTGTGCAAAAACTGGAACAAGAGGTCAACGAATTAGCAAGTAACGAATCCAACGAATAGGCGGGAGACGAATGTTGAGAGATAGAGATAGCTGTAAAATGTATTATAATCAACCTTCGAAGATATTCACCCTCTGTTTGGCGATTTAGCAGACTACAACGAGATGTGATCGAAATACCGCAACAATGTGATTTTTGCAGTTGTAGCACATATACAATATACTCAAATGACACTTGTTAGCAATGCATTTGGTACCCAACAGGTTGTAGAATACGAGAATCGAGACGAATGGGCAGACGCTCTTGATATCTCAGTAGCAGAGCTTCGAGAGGTAATGGATCAAGAGTTAGAACAAACAATCTTGGATCGATTGCGGGATACAATTCCCGACGAGAAGCCCTCTCCAGTGTCATCAATTGACCAGCTAAGCGATGAATACCTACTGGCAGAGTTGGACACGTTAGATACAAAAGAAGGGATGATTCTGAAGGTACTGAACAACCGGGAAGAAGTCTATGTCCACAGCATGACGCATGGCGTGATCCTCGAAGTTACAACCTCGGCCGCCAATGCAGAGTTACAGTCTGACCTACAGGAGTTACGGCAAGCCATTGGGGACACACACCAAACATTACAACAGACCGAAGAAGACGCTGAGATCGAAACAGCACTTCAGAGTACTGAGCGCGCAGATGACTACGCGCATCAAATTGAAAGTAAGTTGGGATTAGAAGTACTGACACAATCAGTTACTAAACAACCGCCACAGAGTGAGGAAAACCTCTCAGGAAAGCAAATTGTTATCGAGGGTAACGACGCAGAAAGCCAAGCCGAAAAGAGCGATGGTAAAGTCAACGTTGAGAAGCCATCAGAGCAGGATTGAGAAATAAAAACCCAAGTTTGTGATAGAACGCAAGAGAAGTACACGATAAAGTGGTTGAGAAACACTTCGTTCAATCACAAACATTGACGTATCTCAGTCACAAACTGTCATATAACTATGGAGGACCAGCCACAATCAGGTGAGCTTTTTGGCATTCCGTACAACTTCGAACGACCGAGCCTTCGCCGTATGCTTTCTTCATACTGGCAGCCAGATGAGGGCATGCTGGTAGAGAAGCCATTCGGAATTGGATACACACTAAATCTTGCTAATTGGCGGTCCTGGATTGTGCTAGCAGTCGCAGCAGCACTAATCTGGCACGACCAGACCAAACGGGATGGACAGGCAGACTCCGAGGAGCCAGTTGAAGTTGTAGTTGGCGAAGACGACGAACAGGCGGCATGATCACATTCGTAACTGGAAACGAAGGAAAAGTTGAGGAGGCGGAAGCATACCTTGATGAGCCAGTCAAGCAGGTCGCGTTTGATTACACGGAGATACAGGCAGATACAATTGAGAGTGTCGCAGTGCACGGGGCTCGTGAAGCTGCGCAGGAAATCGGAACACCATTGATGGTCGATGACTCCGGCTTGTATATCAACGCATTCGATGGGTTCCCAGGTCCGTATTCAGCATACGTTGAGAATAAACTCGGTATCGAACTAGTACATCAATTGACCAAAGACGAATCGTCAGCTAAAGCTTCGTTTAGAAGCGTTATCGCGTACGCAACAGATGATTCGGCAGGGTCAGTCAAACGGTACGACGGTACAGTACATGATGATGACAATCCAACAGTAGTTACATTCACTGGTAGAGTTGATGGAAGAATTGTTCCACCACGAGGTGATGGTGGCTTTGGCTACGATCCAATTTTTGAACATGGCGAGAAAACATTCGCCGAGTTGACAGCAGAAGAGAAAAACGCTATTTCACACCGTGGCCGTGCATTAGGAAAACTCGCTGACTGGCTTGAAGAGACTCAATAGTCGGCGGGCTACATTGATGTGTGGTCCAGTGTTGTGAGTATGTATATTGTCTCAGAATCAAAAGTTTGTGAATGTAGAACTGACTGCGATGATATTTGAGATAAACTGTCATTGATATTCACATCAATTCGGGAACTGGATGGCGATTTCTTGCGTGTGTCTGACGGGGCTTTATACCATCGAAAGCAACATATGGCAAATGGGCGCGTACCGGATGACAACACGCGCCTCGCACCGCTATCTCCCGCAACCCCCCTTATTTTAATCTCTCCCCTTTCGTTTTTGTGACCTGTTGTAGACAGGATTATGTGTATGCTGGAAGTCCCACTGGCAATCCAATAACCTATTATCTAGGACAAATACAATCAAGATATGCGATCACGCGAGGAAATCGAACAACGGATCAACGAACTTGAAAAACGCTACGATGAAAATGACCCGCCGTCATCTCCGGTAGCCGATGAACTGGAAATTGAACTACTTAGAGCAATGGCAGAGTTGGAGTGGGTCATCGAAGAGCGGGAAGCACCTGAGGAGCTCCCATCAGAATAGTAACAGACAGGCTGAACTGTGAGCATCGAATCTAAACGAAAAGCAGCGCGAGTTCCCCGCCCCACCGTGGGCGGGGGTGGAGCGCGTCACTCCGCCGCGTGTTCCGTCTCTTCGATATACCGTTCAACCACTTCCTCAGACATCGCTCCCGTCGTCCCAACGTAGTATCCGACTTTCCAGAATCCGCCACCCCAGAAATACGACTCTCGAATCTCGGGGTACCGTTCCAGCAAGTGCTTGCCAGAGTACGACTTGAATTGCCGAGCGATGTTCGCAGGGCTGTACTTCGGGTCTGTTTGCACGAACAGGTGAACGTGGTCGTCTGCAATCTCCAAGGCGAGAATCTTGTGACCGAAGTGGTCAGCAGTCTCACCAAACAACTCCCGCACATCGTCTTCAACTACGTTGAGAACCGGATGGCGGTACTTTGGACACCACACGAAGTGATACTTACAGGAACTAACCGAATGTGCATGACTACGGTATTCTTCCATCCTGAATCCCTATATTTATGACAGTCTGGAACGAGTGTCAAAGCATGGGTGAAGAAGCCACAAAGACGATTCAGACGCGCCTTCACATCGCGTCTGGTGAGCGGTCGTGGCTTCACGACGCCCGCCTTGCATCACGCGAGATATTCAACGACACCATCAGCCTCACACAACAGGGCCACACGCGCACTGAGATACAGAACGAGGTTGACCGCGACGACTTCTTGCGGAACAACAAGTGCGCGGTCGTCGGCAAAGCCCTCCAAACGTGGGACTCATACCAGTCACTCCTTAACTGGTGGGAAGAACAGGATGATCCTGATGGAGGCAAGCCAACGCCTCCGAGTACGGACAAATCTGGTGCGTATCCGGTCGTGATGGCACACACGGAAGGCTACCGCCTCACCGTAGATGAAGACACGAACCGCGTCCAGTTCCGCATCAGCCCGAAACCCTACAAGAAGGTGAAAGGACACCTACGCGGCGACCCAGATGCGATGGACGAACTTCGAGACGCTATCACGTCGGATGAAGTGGATGTTGGGCAGGCCGAACTCCTGTACCGCGATGGCGTGTACTACCTACACGTCACGGTCACACGCGAGTTCGACGTGCCCGAACCCGACACCGCCGATACTGTGATCGGCGTGGACATCAACGAGCGCAACGTCGCACTCACCGCCCTTGACCGCGAGACGATGCAGACGAAAGGTACACTCGTCATCGACTACGGACAGGTCAAGCAGGAACGCCAACGCTACCACACTATCACAAAACGGTGTCAGGAACACGGCAAAACGAGCATCCACCACAGACTCGGTGACAAAGAAGAACGGTTCACCGAGTGGGTGTTACATCGACTTTCCCGTGCTGTCGTGGAGTTTGCAACACGGTTCTCGAATCCGGTTATCGTGTTCGAGGATATGAGCGGCATCCGCGACGAAATCAAGTACGGGACGTATATGAACCGCCGGTTGCACAAACTGCCGTTCCACAAGTTCGAGAAGTTTGTCTCGTACAAGGCGACGTGGCAAGAGATTCCCACGGACACAGTGGACGCTTATTACAATTCGCAGACGTGTTCGTGCTGTGGTGAGCGTGGCAGTCGGCAGGGACGGCGGTTCCGATGTGCGAACGACGAGTGTGATGTGACACAAGACCACGCCGACCGGAATGCGTCTGTGAACATTGCATGGCGCGAGAAGGCGAAACTCGACGGTAACACGACGAATTACCGGACTCACAAAACCCAGCCACAGGTTCGGTTGGTGCGTCTGTCCGGGTCGGGGCGCGTAGGCCGCCCACCCTCATCCCGCTCGCTTGCCGAGCAGGGAGTGCTACTGCACGGCTGAGGGAACTACAAAACCCTCGGGCCACCGCGCCCGAGGTTGTTTACATCTGATGTCAACGGTGGACAGAGCCAGACTACAGTGCATGTCGGAGGGCCGAACTTACTCCGATATCTCGAAATTGATCTGACTGAAGAGCTGATAACGTTCAGCGAAAGCGCCGGAGAGCGGGGACAAAGCGTTGTCTACCTGATTCAAGATGAAAAGCCGATAGGAGCAGTGGCATTAGCAGATGTTATTCGTGAGGAAAGTTACGAAGCGATCAGCGCACTGCAAGAGATGGGAATCGAAGTTGCGATGCTGACCGGGGACAGCAAAGATGTTGCACAGGCCGTAGCGGAAGAGCTTGGAATAGATCAGTACTTCGCAGAGGTACTACCTGATGACAAAGACAAAAAGATCATCGAGTTACAAGAGCAAGAGAAGCTCGTTGCAATGGTTGGTGATGGTGTTAATGACGCACCAGCACTGACACGGTCTGATGTTGGAATTGCTATTGGTTCTGGGACGGATGTTGCGGTTGAATCTGCTGATGTGGTACTTGTTGAAAACAATCCCCAAGATGTGGCGAAGCTCCTTCGATTGAGCAAGCGGAGTTATCGAAAAATGCAGGAGAACCTCGCATGGGCGGCTGGATATAATATATTTGCACTCCCACTTGCAGCGGGGGTTCTCGCTCCGGTCGGGTTTTTACTTTCACCAGCAATCGGAGCAATTCTGATGTCTGCGAGCACTGTTATCGTCGCGATCAACGCACAGTTGTTGCGACGGGCTGAAATCGCGACTTAGCACTAGCCTGTGAAGCCAAAAAGACATAAAGCTCTATTTTTCCGTAGAAGAGATGCCTGCTCGCTCGTTGATGTCGGCTGCCGTTTCTGATGCTATCTTAAGTAGCGCATCACGATCAGTGCGGAGTGTCTGTAAATTGCCATCGTCCATAATAAGATGTCCATCACAGATCACCGTGGTAACATCTCGGCCCGTCGCAGCATGGACAAGGGTGTGGATTGGATCTGGTGACGGAGTCAAACCAAGTTGATCTATATCTATAAGGATGATATCTGCTCGTTTCCCCTCGACAACGGATCCGAGGTCATGGCTTCTGTCAATGGCGGCGGCAGCATCGCATGTGATCATATCTAAGGCTTCCTGTGCAGATAGTGCACCGGGATCTCTGTGGTATCCTCGATGTCCTGCAACAAGTGCACCAATATCTTTGAGCAAATCAATTGTATCGTTGAGAATTGAATTATCCGTGCCGACGCTAACCGTAACGTCTTGGCGAAACATTGTAGGCGTAGGTGCAAAGCCTGTCGCAAGTCGCATGTTTGCCTGGTAGTTGTGCGCAACTGCTGTCTGGGTTTCTGCAAGAATTCGGATATCCTTTTGATCGGTTTGAACACAATGGCCTAAGAGCGCTCTAGGACCAAGATACCCGACATTCCGAAGATACTCAATGCTTGATAAGGTCGAATCTGGATATGGTGGAGCGGTTGCTTCCGCAACATGGGCTGTAGTCATAACATCGTATTGTTCGGCTAACTCATACGCACCACGTAGTGCATCTGGAGTGACTGTTGCCAAGGTGACCGGTGCTGGCCAGATTGATTGTAGGTGTGTCGGATCGTGATGGTTCTGGATGAGTTGCTCAGTTTTCTCAAGAACGGTATTGGTGTCAACCTGTAGTGCGTCTGGACCGGGATGGATAGAATCTGGTGGCCGCTGACGAATTTCATCAAATGTTGCCCGGTCAACAGCAGCATCGTGGATTCCTGCACCATATATTGTCCGGATGCCCATGTCAGCGTACACATCGAGTTTTTCTTTAGTACATTGAAGATGGTCCCAATCCAGAGCGGTATCGTTTTCAACAAACGTTGTGATTCCTCCGCTGATTGCTTCAGCACAATACAATTCTGCCGCCAGCCCGTGTTCATCGGGCGTCATCGCTAGTACGCCCGGTTGTTTGATATTAAATAACCAATCTAAAAGACTTCGGTCAGTGTTCACACTGTTTCTGAGTAAGATATCTGAAACGTGAACATGAGCATTGATCAGGCCAGGTAAAACGATCTGACCGTCGGCATTGATTGTTCGTTCTGGATCAGTCTCTTTCACTAACGTTGAGGTTGAACCAACTCCCGTAATGGTCCCGTTATTGATCGAGACAGCTCCGTCGTGAATTATATCACGAGTTTCATTTTGGGTAATTACCGTCCCACTGTGAACGAGGATGTCGGTCATGAGTTATTCCGCAGGTACAAAGTACGGCAACGAATATAATTCCTCCCCTGCTCAAGCCACGGTATATAAAACACGGAAAGAGAAGTATATGTTTCCGGTGACAGGTGTCGTCACCGGAAGGGACCTCTAGCCCCGTCCCCCTCTTTCGTCGTTGCTTGTCGTTTGCTAGAACATACATACAACTAACCGTACGACACTAACATAACCGCACTAACATAATTTGGTTAGTTCCGTGAGAGATTAACCCTTCTCAGGGGTGGAATTTGCCCCGGGGACATGTTCATCCGGTGACGACACTTGTCCCCGGACTGGATTGATCACTATCCATTGAGTGTGACTCTCCGGGAATCTCTGCATCATCCGGGATAATGATCCGCCGTTCTTTGTAGGTCAA
>OBKM01000395.1_pt1 | contig 21992 bp, 13 predicted proteins | sample 1519691 | NCBI WGS metagenome assembly OBKM01 (sample SAMEA37050418, study PRJEB22526) | metagenome | biome: saline pan; feature: lake; material: water | place: Egypt | collected 2015 | depth 0.5 m | reverse complement strand
CGTGGTCCGATTTTCGCTTCATCGCTGCTCACTCTCGCCATCGAATCTAAAATTAAAACAGGTTCTAAGAGGCGTCGCGCTTGACCATTTTGACGTGTGGGATCCCGGCTTCTTCGAACGGTTCGCCGATCGTTTCGAAACCGAGGGAGGCGTAGAATGCCTCCAGGTGCGTTTGCGCATGCAAGAGGAACGTATCGAATCCTGCCTGGCGCGCGTCGTAGAGGGCGTATTCAACGAGCTGTCGACCGTACCCCTGGCCGCGATGCTGGGAAAGCACAGCAAACCGTTCGAGCTTCGCCACAACCTCCTCCTGGTGCGGCACGGCCCGCCAGCGAGCGACAGCGATTGGCTCGTCATCGTGGATGCCGAGAAGGTGGCGACTTCGATCATCCCAGCCGTCCCACTCTTCGTCCGGCGGGCAGTCTTGTTCGTCGATAAACACTTTCTCGCGAATCGCGCGGGCCTGTTCCCATTCTTCCTGGGAGGCGACAGGTTTGATTTCCATGGAAGACAAATTGGTAGTCGAAGATCTGATTGAAGAGGGTGAGCCATTCAGCCCAGGTAGCAGGGAGAAGAGATATAAGAGCCCAACGCTGAATGGTTCGCAGCTCGACATCGAGGAGCGATGACCTGCCAGCAGGAAGAGAGCAGATTCGTAACCGGCACGTTCTGAAACCCTCTAATCAGCGATCCTGTTGGATAGGTGGTTCAACACCAGGCGTATTATGCCGGAAAGGGCCGGTTGAGAAGCATACGATTGCGCTCATTTCACAAACCAACACAGTCCTATGGAGCTGACGAACCGCGTCGCTCAAAGCGAAATCGAGGTCTACAATCTGGAAGAGCTCTGGGATGAAAAGCCCATCACTGAGCTCGACATCGAGCCGTTTCTCGTCGAAGGGCTCATGCTGAAAGAAGAGAAGTTTCGCGACGACGTAAAAGAGCACGACTGGTCGCAGTACGAGGATCAGCACGTAGCCGTTCACTGCTCGACGGATGCCATCGTGCCGACGTGGGCGTATATGCTGATCGCGACCAAGCTTGACGACGTGGCCGCCTCGGTGACCTTTGGCCGAGAAGACGACCTCCGGCGCGACTATTACATCCGTGCGCTGGAAGAAGAGGACTGGTCGGCCTACAAGGACAAGCCGATTGTAGTCAAGGGCTGCGGAAGCGACGCGGTCCCCGAAGTGGCTTACATGATCGCCACGCAGAAGCTTAAAGGCGTCGCCCGCAAAATTATGTACGGCGAGCCGTGCTCATCCGTCCCGCTCTGGCGTCGCCCGCAGAAGGAAGAAGAGAAGCCTGACGCTGATGCCGTCGGCGTAAAGAAGCCGGATCTTCCAACACCCGGCTCCTGATGAGCGGCAACCTGTCGGACACGAATCCGACCGGATCGCGCGTTGTAGAGAGCGTGCGGCACATCCGGTCGGATTTTGCTTTTCGTTGCGTATGAGCTCTGCATCGGACGACTCACCATCCACCTCTCATCCGTCGAATGGATGGATCGGGCATCTGCTGCGCGCGCTTCATCGCAGTCCTCGTTTCCGGTTGGTCCGCCGAATTGTGCATCGTCACGCGCAATTCGGGCCTCCTGTCTTTTTCTTCGGCGGCGTAACGTGGGACGCGCTCACCCTGCAGCGAATCGATTCATGGATTGTCAACTGGCTGCTGCTCACCTATCTGATTCTGTTAGGCGGATGCGTGCTGTATGCCATCCGGTATGAGTACGACGACATTATCCACCCGCGGCTGCGGGCGCTCGGACGCTGGTATCCGCCGGCCATTCAGTTTCTCACGGGAGCGCTCTTCAGCGCGCTCGTGGTGTTTTACATGCAAAGCGCCACGCTTGGCACCTCGCTCTTCCTGGTGGTTCTCGTTGGTGTGCTTGTAGCCAATGAGTTCATCTGGAGCCGCGCGTTCAACGTGTACGTGCTCCTTGGTGTCTACTTTCTGGCTGCGCTTGCCTTCTTCGTGCTGGTTCTGCCTGTCATCCTGGGCTGGATGGGCTACGGGATGTTTCTGTTGAGCAGCGCGGCGAGCGTAGCTCTTGTGGGAGGTATGCTCGTGTATCTTGACCACCGGGGGCTCACGCCGCACTGGCAGACGCGCGCCGGGCTCGCCAGCGTTGTCATCACACTCGTCCTCACCGTCCATCTCTGCTACGTGCAGAACTGGATGCCGCCCGTCCCCCTCGCGCTCCGCGACGGCGGCGTGGCGCACGACGTGCGCGTGGAGAATGGCGCCTATCACCTGACCTACGAACCAGCGCCGAGGCATCAGTTCTGGCGCCGGGAAAGCAGGGAGGTCCACCACGTGCCGGGCGACACGCTCTACGCCTTCGCCGCTGTCTTCGCGCCCACCACCATCGAAACGGAGATTGCTCATCGCTGGCAGCGCTACGACGAGGCAGCAGGCGAGTGGGTAACGACCGATCGCATTCCCTATCCGGTAACTGGCGGACGGCTGACTGGCTACCGCGGCTACACGATGAAGCGCAACGTAGCGCCCGGCCAGTGGCGCGTTCGCGTCGAGACGGCTCGCGAGGCCGTTATCGGGCAGTTCGACTTTCAGGTCGTAGAGGCGGCGTCCGATGAACGTCCGCAGTTGCGAGAGCGAGCGTATGAATAGGAGCAGTGGTTGGTGGTCAGTGGGTAGTGATTGGCGGATGAGCTGCTGTATCCCGGCGCAGGGAGAGCGGTCTTGCCTGAGCCTTCGTGCATTTGCACACCCATTCGTCTCAGCCCGCTTGCGTCTTCAACGGTTGAGGCGTTTGTTAGGAGATCTATGTTAGGAGATCTACTACATTATCAGCTGTAATTCTTGAGTGGATATGATGCGGCCCCCCACGATTGGAGCGTGAAGCGTAAAATGCAAAACGTGAAGGCGTTCGAACATCACGTAAATGTATCACGCAACACGTATCACGCGTCACGTGCCCCGCATTGCGCCGAAGGCACGCATACCCGCAAAACGAGGAATTGACGTTACACTACTTTCCTTCACCGACTGAAAGAGCGTAACCATGCATCTCGACTGTTCGGATCAAGCTATTCTCGTCACCGGCGCGAGCCGAGGCATTGGGCGGGCCATTGCTCTTGCGCTCGCCGACGCAGGGGCAACGGTAGCCGTGCACTATAACCGAAGCCGAGAGGCGGCCGAAGAGGTGGCCGAAAACTGCGGGGAGGGTGCCGAAGCGATCCAGGCCGACCTGTCGGAGCTCAGCGCATGCGAGCAGCTGTTTGATGCGGTGGTCGACCGGTTTGGAAGGATCGACACGCTCGTCAACAACGCCGGCGTAGCCCGAGCGGCTCCGCTCGACGCGTCGACGGAAGATTGGCACGACGCTTGGGCGCAGACGCTTCATGTGAACCTGCGAGCGCCGGAGCTGCTCTGTCGCCTGGCCATCCGGCACTTCCAGGAGCGCGACGACGGGGGGCGCATTATCAACGTCGCCTCGCGTGCGGCTTTTCGGGGCGACACGCCCGAATACATGACCTACGCGGCGTCGAAGGCAGCACTCGTCGCGCTCACCCGATCCATCGCGCGCGGTCTGGGGGAAGACAACATTTGCGCATTCACCGTGGCGCCGGGCTTTACGCGCACCGATATGGCGCAGGACTTCATCGATCGCTACGGGGAGGGACATGCGCGCAAGGATCTCGCGCTCAACGAGCTGACTACGCCCGAAGATGTGGCGCCCACGGTCGTCTTCCTTGCCAGCGGCCACGCCGACCACGCGACCGGCGCGACCATCGATATCAACGCCGGAAGCTACGTGCACTGAATGTGTGTACGTGGGAAGGGGCGTACGTGTGTACGTTTGTAGGTTTGTAAGTGGGTACGGCGGATGCGTTGAGCAGGGAGAAGCCCCTCACGTCCATCCCTACATACTTCCACCCCTACACACTTCTCTTCCTACACACGTCCATCCCTACATACTTTCCACCCTACACCCCTTACCCTACCAGCCGCTGTCGGGAAGGTCGTCCGTGGTGAGAAGGCCCACGAGCTGGCTGCCTCGCACGATGGGTAGCGCATCGATCGAGCGCTCGCGGAAGAGGGTGATGGCCTCAGGCATGGGAAGATGAGGCGGCGCCGACACGGGGTTGCGCATCATGATGTCCGCGATAGGAATTCCGCTCTCCGGCACTTCATCGCGCGTCTCCAGGTGCTCCATTAGCGTTGGCTGGCTGACGAGGCCAATGAGGTGGTTCTGATGGTCCTCGACAAGCACATGGTCGATCTCCTTCCATTCCATGAGTCGATTTACAAACTCGGCCGTCTCCTGCGGGTCGACGGTGACGATTTCGGTGTTCATGTATTCCTCGACCCGCGACTGCTGGACAGGGTGGGAGGTGGAGGGCGCCTCATCGAAAGAGGCGAGCGTCCATTCGTGTACCGGCTGACCCTCTTTCTGGCGCCGCACCATGCCGGATACCAGCGCGCACATGCGTTCGCTTCGACGACCGCGGTCCATGGCGTCAAGCGAATCGAGTTGCCACTGCGACCCCGTCTGTCCGGAGCGCACTCGGTCATGCAGGATGCCCAGGTAGCGACTGATGTCGCCACTATCCACGTCTGCTGTCTGCAGGCCCTCCTCGGCCACGGGGAGCAGGTGGTCCAGGATGAGCTCACGCGCTGGAATCAACTGCCTGTCCATCCAGGCGAACTGGGAAGCCAGTCCATGGCGCGCCGCTGAGATAAAGTTGTTCTTCGCGTCGGTAAAGCTCATCTCCTCCGCAATATCATCGTGCCGGTCCGCCAGACCGGTGACGACACCGAACCAGAAGGCTGCATTGGCCACCTCGTCAACCGCTGTTGGTCCGGCCGGAAGAATGCGATTTTCGATGCGCAGATGAGGAGTCCCATCGGTGATGCCGTAGCAGGGCCGATTCCAGCGGTAGACGGTGCCATTGTAGAGCTGGAGCGCCTCCAGCTTGGGAATATGGCCGTTGCCGAGCACGTCAAATGGATCTGTATCGAACTCCTTCGTGAGGAGCACGCGAAACTGGGCGATATCCTCTCGAAATAGTTCGAGAACCGAGTCTTCGACCCAGCCGCGTCCGAAGTGGACCCGCGGATCCATCTCGCGCACGTACAGGTTGCGACTGCGCGTGTCGGCGGCTTGCTGGAAGAGAGCGATGCGCGTCTCGTGCCAGAGCCGCTTGCCGAAGAGGAGCGGCGCATTGGTGGCAGCAGCCAGGCAGGGCCCCGCGACGGCTTGCGCGATGTTGTAGACGTGGGCAAACTCCTCGGGACTCACCTGGAGGTGCATCTGAAAGCTCGTGTTGCAGCCCTCCAGCATAATCGAATCGTGCTCCACGTACAGCTCCTCAATCCCATGGATGTGAATCTGCCCCGGCCCGTCACGCAGCCGCATGGTCGCGTCGTTAAGCGCGAAGTAGCGCGGGCGCTGCGTCATGTAATCGAGCGTCAGCTCCGAAATGCGCACGGTTGGGAGCGTGCCTGCCAGAAGCAGATCGCCACCCTCGGCGCGGACGGCCTCGCGGGTCGTGTCAATCAGGTCGTGGAGCGCGCGGTCCATCGTGCGCAAGCAGGAGCCTTCATAGCGGAGGGGCTCTGCGTTAAACTCGATCATAAACCGGCTCAACTCCGTGACAATCCGCTCATCCGGATCGCGCGCCATTACCTCATCGATGATAGGAGCCGGACGGGACCGGTCGTCGACCAAGAACATCTCCTGCTCGGCTCCGATGCGACGTGTGCCGGTCTCGAACAGACCGGTCTCCAGCATATGCTCCAGTGCATCCACATCTCGAATCAGGTGCCGGGTGAAGGCGCGCAGAGAGGCTGCATCTGGGGGTTGGACCTCAAACTTATCGGGCTCAGCAGGACTCATCACGTTTGGGGCAATGCGTTAAGGGGAGGCTCCGTCGCACGTCTGAAAACACCTCATTTCTTCCCGCTTACAGCATAATGGGTACGTCCTGGCTCGTCAATGGAGAAAGGGCAAAGCCGACGGATAACTTGTGTGTTCTAAAATGCCCACACGTAAAAGCGACAGGCTAAGTGAGATCAATTGTGAAGTCGGGAAGTATTGCTACTCACAGGAATTTTCCAAAAGGAAGTCCTCCGAAGCGCCCCCTCCGTTGCGTCCGTCGATGTCTTCCGTGGCCTGTGTTCTCGTGCCCACGGGCCTCCGTGAGCACAGAACCGCATGGGCCGCTCCTGCGGCCGGTGCCGGCGTTCCGGCGACGCCGACCGGGGGCCCGCCCCCAGCGACGCCAGAGGGGCCGTGGGCCATACCCTTGGCAAATCGCGGCGGGTCCGCTCCCACGCCGGAGCGTGGGAGCGAGCAACAGCGAAAGGCCGGGCGGCCCTGCTCGATCCGTCTCGAGGAAGGAAGCACCCCCAAATCGCCACCTGATTGTACTTAGTACGTTGTCAACCGTGATTCTTGATCGGGCATGATACGGCCTCTCACGATTGGAGCGCGACGCCTGAAACGTGAGGGGGTCGACAATCACGCCACACGCATCACGAAATACGCATCACGCAACACGCCGAAGGCACGTGCACTTGAAAAATGAGGAAGGGATAAATTTACCTGCGTCCGGCAGAATAACAGAGAGGAGGGACCCGCAGATGCCACTGCATCCTACCCCGCCATCCGCGGGTCCTTTCCTCTCATCTCTGTCAGCTGTCAGGGCGCGCTGGGGCCAACGATTGTCGCGTTCAGGAAGAGGCGATCGGCTGCGCGCCAATACCCGCGGAAGTTGACGTCCTCGGCAAACGAGATCACGCGGCCGTTCCCCACGCGCTCCTCGTAGGCGAAGACCGCGCCGGGAAGCCGCTCCTCGGACTCTTCCCACATGTGTCCCGAGGCATGGAAGCCGTTCTCGGCGTACGTTACGCCAGCGCGCTGCCCGGCCGACGGCGGGCCTTCGGGCGGCAGGTAGACGTGGCTGGAGTTGACGAGCGCCGTAAGGTCGTCGGGCACGCCGGCCGTGAGCCAGTGCTCGCGGTCGAGATCGGTGCGGACCATGGCGCCCGGAGCAGAGATGCGCTGGGCGTCTTCATGCCCCTCGATATCGTACCACGAGCGCAGCGCGGTCCACTCCATCGAGCGTGGGATCTCGGTGCTGGAGCCGATCGTGACGAGCGTGCCACCGTCCTGAATCCAGTTTTCGATGCGCTCCATGCCCGACTCCCCAATTGTGCTCTGCAGCGCTTCCGGGCTAAAGACATCGGGGAAGACAAGCACGTTGTAGTCGCTCAGGTCGGTGCCGGCCACAGACTCCGAGCGCAGGACGCTCATCGGCACCTCGTACTGGCGATCAAGCGTGTACCAACCCCAGCCGAAGGAGTAGGCGTGGACGGGGTTCTCGGCCACAAAGGCGATGCTGGGCTGTTCGAGGTAGATGATCTCTTCAGATCCCAGCGAAGGATGCTCGCCCTCGGCCAGTCCCGTATCGACCGGGTCGACGGCTACGTTGTAGCGATCCGCGACGGTGCGCACGTCCTCGTGTACGTCCTCACCGGCTTCGGCGGCATAGACGACGCCGGTCCCGCTTGCGTAGTCGGTCCCTTCAATGCGAGTGGACGCCTGGAGCATGGCCACGCGATGCCCTTTCTCTTTGATGTGGTAGAGGGCGGGCAATCCGGCGGCCTGATTTCCATCGATCAGATAGGCATACTCGGCTGTGCCTGGAGTCGGCGGATCCACCGTAACGGGATCAGTCACGTCGGTAGTGGGAATGCTCTGGCCGTCTGTCGTGCTAAAGCCTTCCACGTTGAACATGAGAGGCAGGGACCACGCGGTGATGTCATAGAAGCGCGGGCTTTCGCCGCGGTCGATGCGCTCGCGCGCTTCTTCAAGAAAGTCGTCGGGAACGGGGGTGTGAGGTTCGAGGAGCGTGCGCACGTACCGGTTGCGCGGCTGCGCGGCTTCGACCACATATGTGCCCTCGGGGAACGTGTGCGATCCCACGTTGTCGCCCGTGCGGTCCCGGACGTCGCCAAGGGTCGTCTCCTCATCGAGGCGCTCCACCTCGATGTTGTTGCGGCGCAGCAGGTCGGCTACCTCAGCGACGAGGTGCGGGTCGCCGTGCTCGGGCGTGATCAGGTAGCGCTGGATCCCGTCCTGCCCGTCGGCGATGGCATCGCGGTGAGCATCTACGTAGTCCTGCAGAATATTCTCACGCTCGTTCGCCGTCAGGTTGAGGGCGCCTTCAAAGACGGCATACTGCTGGCGGGTGGCATCTTCCAGCGTGCGCTCGGTGCCGTCAGGGCGCGTCAGCGCTAGGCCGCGGCTCGATCCCTGCTCGTAAAGCATACCCACGGCGCCCTGGTAGCTGAGGTGCGAAGTCGTGTAGCCGGGATAGAAGTAGTTGAAGCGCTCGCGCGTCATGTAGTCGGCGCCGACCTCATCGAGCGCACGCGCTTGCTCCTCGCCGTAGTCTTCAAACCAGTCCATGGCATACTCCGGGAAGAAAGGCGCCACGGGATCGGTGGGCGGATCGATATAGAACTCGACGTCCGCGCCCATCTCGTGGGCGTCTACGCCGGCCTGCGGATTCCACGCCTGGATCGTCTCAAGGCGCGACTCGGTCTCTGGATGGGTGTGCGCAAACCAGTCGCGATTGATGTCGAAGTAGTAGTGGCTGGTGCGGTACTGGAGGCCCTCCCAGCCGGTGAAGTCGTTCGACCAGTCGTTGTTGTCCGGATTTGCCTCGCGGCCCAGATTGTCGTGCACCTTGTGAGCAAACGTGTCGCGCCCATCCGGATTGAGGATTGGGGCAATGAGGAGCACAGTGTTGTCCAGGATAGACATTGTCTCCGGATCGTCCTGCGTGGCGAGCCGCTCCAGCATCTTCAGGCTGGCTTCAGAGCCGGAAAGCTCGTTGCCATGAATCGATCCGCCGAACCAGAAGATGGCAGGCTGATCGTCCTCTTCGATGATCGCGGCGGCTTCTTCGTCGGTCAGATCGCGCGGATCGCCGAGCTGCTGGGCGTTCTCCTGAATCTCATCGAGCCGCTCGTGATTTTCGGGCGCGGTGACGATGGCGAGGGTCAGGTCGCGCCCCTGCCACGATTCGCCCTCATGCTCCATCACGACGCGGTCGGAGGCGTCCGCGACGGCCTCAACGTACTGGTTGGCCTGGTGGTTGAGCGTGACGCGTTCGCCAAACGCGTGACCGGCGACCTCTTCGAAGGTCGGCGCGTCTTGAGCGTGGACAGGAAGAGCAAGCAGTGCTGCAAGCACGCATACGGCGACAAACGAAGCGGAGTATCGATACAGGGTCATGGGAAGAATGGCAATCGGTGGGAAGACGATGATGCTACGAGGGCGGGCGCGCATGCCCATACACAGGATATACACACAGCACCATCTTCGCAAGGACGCTCGCGAAGCGGTCAGCGCGCTCCAGAGGCGGCCGACGGTCTCGTCCTCTGCAGGAAGTCTTCCAGCACGGTATTGAAGTGGTCGGGTTGCTCGACGGGCGCCGCGTGGCGCGTGTCGGGGAGAACGACGAGTTCAGCGTTCGGTATCTGCTGGGCGTAGTCCCGCTTCTTGGAGAACGGCGTGTAGTCCTCCTCGGCCACCACGAGAAGCGTCGGGCACGTGATTGTGCCAATCCGGTCGGCGACGCTCCATCCCACAATGGCGTCGAGGATCCGCAGATACGCGTTCCGGTCGTTTTGCGCCCATCGGTCGATAAAGGCTGTGCGCAGCCGGCCCTGCTCGGGTTTGGGGAAGAGGCGATGTGCCAGGATGTGGCCGGTCGTTCGCATGCCGAGCAGGCGCGCGACGAGCCACCGCAGCCCGTACTGCCAGTAGTCGTGGAACGATTCCAGCCTAACCTCAGGCCGGCTGTTTACAATCACAAGACGCTGGACCAGTTCGGGATGGTCGATGGCGAGCTGGAAGGCGATCATGCCACCCAGCGAGAGGCCAACTACGGTGGCCGGGGCCGCGTCGAGCTCACGCAGCAGCGTGGCGGCGTCTTGCGCAAGAACCGGAAGGCTATATCCGTCCGACGTCCCCGACTTTCCGTGGCCCCGGACATCCAGCGTGATCACCCGGTACGTGTCGGCAAAGTGGTCGACCTGCGCAAACCAGTCCCGTCCGCTCGATCCCAGGCCGTGGATGAGGAGCAGCGGCTCTCCGCTGCCTGCGACCTCGTAGTGAATACGCGTGTCATTGATCGTAATGAATCCCATAGGCATCAGGAGGGTAGGCAAGCCACCGCATGTATCTTCACTCGAAACGGGGTTGGGTGGTTTCCAGTGCCGCGTGTGGAAGAGGGGGCACAGAAGTGGTCCACAGAAAAAGCAATGACTACAAACGTGTTGGATCAAAAAGATAACACAGCGCGTCATATAACATATGAAATGACGCAACGCGTTATGAGTAATCAAAAGGAAAGATGGCCCGGCGCATCAAGCGATACGATAATCGGAAGTTGTACGACACCGAGGCGAGTGAGTACGTCGCTCTCAGTGACGTAGCCGATCTCGTGCGCGAGGGAGAAACCGTGCGCATCGTCGACAACTCGACAGGGGAAGATTTGACCGCACAGACGCTCATGCAGATCATATTAGAGGAGGGGAAAAACGGAGAGAGTCTCCTTCCGTCAGAGATTTTGCATGAGGTGTTGCGCCAGAGCAGCCGGGCCATTGACAGCGGCTTTGAGCAGATTAAGCGGCGCGTCGACGATTTTATGGGCCGATCCGTTGATCAGCTCAACCGCCTTGTGCAACATCCGCGGGCCCACGAGCTGGAGCAGCTCCGCGACGAGTTGCAGCAGCTTGAAGGGCAGCTTGCCGAGCTGATCGATAAAGTCGAGCGCCGGAAGCGCGCACCCTCCCCCGAGTCGTCGGAACGCGACGGAGCCCGCTCCTGACGTTCCAGATGCTATCATCACTCTCGATATACTGCTGAACTAATACGAGTAAACCACCATGACAGACCAAAATAAGGACGACGCGAAGGATCGCCTGGAAGATCTGCAGGAAGAACTGACCGAGCGCGGACGCGACGTATGGCTGGCAGGGCTTGGCGCCCTGGCCACCGTCGAGGAGGAAGGATCTAAGCTCTACAACCGGCTCTTGGAGCGCGGTAGAGAGCTCGAGGAAGAAGGATCGAAGCAGATTGGCGAGATCGCTCAGAACGTTAGCGACCAGCAGCAAAAGGCCATCGAGCAGGCCGAGGAAACGGCCGAGGCCGCCCAGTCGGCGATCGCTGAGAACGTCGACCAGGCGCTTGAACGGTTCGGTGTGCCCACCCGCTCGGAAATTGACGCGCTCTCGAAGAAGGTGGACAAGTTGTCGGACCAGATCGAAGCGCTCGCTGAGTCGCTCGAGGAGCGTGATGGCTGATACCCGCCATAAATGGTTCCTATTCGAAACCGGCGGGATGATTCAGGGAGCCCCAGCAACTGGGGCTCCTTTTGCATCTGTACCGGTCACACTGGATCTTGTGAAAGCTATTGCCGAAAGGGCAGCGGCGGCCTCAACGTGGCACTAAATATGCGAGGTTAGCGTAAAAGGGATGGAACCGCTTCCGCCGTGCGCGTTCCGCTCCGCCATTCGTATCTTCATCCACCCACCTGCAGACACATGAATCGTGCTCGAACGAGTGAATCGTCGGTCATGGGCCTGGCCTGCGCTGGTGGCGTCATTGAGGGGGCCATCTACGAGGTCGGTGCTCTCAATGCTCTTGAAGAAGCGATCGAGGGCGTTTGCCTGCACAATCTAGACGCCTATGTGGGCGTGAGCTCCGGCGGGCTCGTCAGCGCCGTGCTGGCGAACGGCGTGCCGGCCCGCACCATGACCCATGCAATGATTGGCCGGGCCGACCCTGCGCTGAATCTGGAGCCGGACGTGCTCTTCAAGCCCGCCCTGAAAGAATATGTGGGACGCCTGGGCCGCCTTCCGGGCACACTGGCGGCAACCCTGGGCCGGTACGCGCGCAACCCAATGGAGCTCTCGATCTTCGGCCTCCTCATGAACATGGGAGCGGCGGTTCCAACCGGCATTTTCGATAATTCGTCCCTCGAGCAGTATCTGGCACGGGCGTTCTCGACGGGCGGACGAACCAACGACTTTCGCCGCCTCGACGCCGCGCTGCACATCGTGGCCATGCACCTCGACTCAGCCGAGATTGCCGTGTTTGGCGAGCCCGGTCTGGATCACGTGCCGATCTCAAAGGCCATCCAGGCCAGCACGGCACTACCTGGGCTGTACTGTCCAGTCGAGATTGAAGGCCAGTACTACATTGACGGCGTGGCTCGTCGCACCGTCCATGCCAGCGTAGCGCTGGATGCAGGCGTCGAGTTGCTGTTCTGCGTTAACCCCATCGTGCCGGTCAATGTACAGCTGAAGGAAAAAATCAACCGCCTGAAGCAGGAAAGTCTCATCGATCACGGGTTGCCCTCTGTGCTGTCGCAGACATTCCGCGCGGTCATCGAGTCGCGCATGCGCACTGGATTCAAGAAGTATGCGCACACGCACCCGAACGCCGATCTCATCCTGATCGAACCCGAGTACCAGGAAACGGACCTGTTCTTCTCTGACATCTTCAGCTTCACGAATCGGCATAAGACCGCAGAGCTGGCCTACCAGGCAACGCGCGACCATCTCTACAAGCGGCGAGACGAGCTATCGGAGGTGCTCGAAAAGCACGGCCTTCGCCTCCGCACCGAGGTTCTGGCGGATGCGGACCGAACGCTTCTTGGGCGCGACGACGTGCCCGCACCACCCGATGCGCGCACGCCCTTCTTCGAGAAAACCGATCATGTGCTGGAGCGCCTCAACCGCATGCTGAACCGGCTGGAGAAAGAAACTACTGCGGAAACGGCCTAGCTGCAGGCGCGGCGGTTCGCAACGTCTCCGTTACGCGAGTCGATCGTGCGAATAACGGGAAACGAAGCGCCGGACGCGTGGTGTAAAACTTCTGTTTCAAGTGTCATTGAAACCACCACGGCTCCTTCCGGCTCATGCCCGAACGCATTACGATCCGCGGCGCGCGCGAGAACAATCTTCAGAACGTCGACCTCGACATCCCGCGCAATGAGCTCGTCGTCGTAACAGGCCTCTCGGGATCCGGCAAATCGAGTCTTGCCTTCGACACCATCTTCGCCGAGGGGCAGCGGCGCTACATGGAAAGCCTCTCGGCCTATGCCCGGCAGTTCCTGGAAATGATGGAGCGCCCCGAGGTCGACTATATCGACGGCCTCTCGCCGGTCATCTCCATCGAGCAGAAGACCGTGAGCGGAAATCCGCGCTCGACGGTCGGCACCGTCACCGAGGTGTACGACTTTCTCCGTCTCCTCTACGCCCGTGCCGGAACGGCCTACTCGCACGAGACGGGCAACCGCATGCGCAAGCAGACGGACGATGAGATCATCGACGGTATCCTCGATTTCCCGGACGGTACTCGGCTGATGATCCTCGCGCCCGTCGTGAAGGGACGCAAGGGGCACTACCGGGAGCTCTTCGAGCAGACAGCCAGCCAGGGCTTCGAGCGCTTCCGCATTAACGGCGAGATGCGCACGTACGAGGATGGAATGAAGCTGGAGCGCTACGAGCGGCATGACATCGAAGTCGTTGTCGACCGGCTCGTCGTGAAAGACGGCATCCGCTCGCGCGTCGCGCAATCCGTCGATACGGCGCTTGAGATGGGCGGCGGCACGCTGATCGCTCACGTCATGGAGGGGAGCCCCGACGGAGTCGAGCCGGGCGACCACCTTTTCAGCCGCCACCTCGTCGATCCCGAAACAGGTCTCTCCTACGACGAGGCCTCGCCGAACCTCTTCTCGTTCAACACGCCCTACGGCGCCTGCCCGGCGTGCGACGGGCTCGGCGTGAAGAACGAGCTCGATCCCGACCTCATCATCCCTGACCCCTCGAAGTCGATCGGAGAGGGCGGGCTCGTTCCGCTCGGCACCCCGCGCGACATCTGGATCTTCAACCAGCTGGAGGCCGTCGCCGACGCCTACGAGTTTGACTTCGAGACGCCGCTCGAGGAGCTCTCCGACGAACAGCTGGAGGTCATACTGGAAGGAGCCGGAGAGGAGCAGTTCGACATCGTCTATTCCTACAAGGGCCGCGAGGTACGGTACAAGCACCGCTACGGCGGACTCAAAGAGCACATCTGGCACACGTACGAGAACACCAACTCCTCCAAGCAGCGCCGCTGGGCGGAGTCGTTCATGCGCGAGATGGCCTGCAGCGCGTGCGGCGGCGGGCGGCTCAACGAAGAGGCGTTGAGCTACAAAATCGCCGACAAGACGATCGCCGATCTCGCTCAGATGGGCCTGGAGGACCTGCGCGCCTTCTTTGAGGATGTGACGTTCGAGCGCGAGCGCCAGCGCACCATCGCCGAACCGATCGTCAAGGAGGTGAAGGAGCGGCTCGATTTCTTGATCGGCGTGGGCGTCGGCTATCTCACGCTCGACCGTCCGGCGCGGACACTTTCCGGCGGCGAGAGCCAGCGCATCCGCCTCGCCACGCAGGTGGGCAGCCAGCTCACGGGCGTGCTCTACGTGCTCGACGAGCCGTCGATCGGGTTGCATCCACGTGACAACAACCGGCTCATCGACAGTCTCAAGAGTCTCCGCGATCTGGGCAACTCGGTGCTCGTCGTAGAGCACGACCGCGAGATGATCGAAGCGGCCGATCACGTCGTGGATCTCGGCCCGGGCGCGGGCGAGCACGGGGGGCATCTCATTACCGCGGGACCGCCCGAGGCGCTCGCTGCCTACACGAACGGGCAGGCCAACGGCAACCTTCTGCAAAAGAATGGTCAGCCGCGCGACGGCGTGAGCCTCACGGCGGCCTACCTGCACGGCACGCGCACCATCTCCGTCCCCGACACCCGCCGCGAGGGAAATGGCGATGCCATTACGCTCAAGGGCGCGACGGGGCATAATCTCAAGAGCGAGCCCGTGACCTTCCCGCTCGAGAAGCTTATCTGCGTGACGGGCGTCTCGGGCTCGGGCAAGTCAACGCTCGTCAACCAGACGCTCTACCCGATTCTCGCGCGCTACCACCAGGGCGCTAAGATTGTCCCGTTGCCATATGACGATATTGAGGGCATCGACAACATCGACAAGGTCATCGAGATCGACCAGAAGCCAATCGGACGGACGCCGCGCTCCAATCCGGCAACGTACACGAAGCTCATGGACTACCTGCGCGACCTCTTCGCGAAGCTGCCGGAGTCGGAGATCCGCGGATATACAAAGACGCGCTTCTCTTTCAACACGAAAGGCGGGCGCTGCACGAAGTGCAACGGCACGGGCACGGTGACGCTGGAGATGAACTTCCTGCCGGATGTGGACGTGACGTGCGACGAGTGCGAGGGCAAGCGCTACAGCGAGGAGACGCTAGAGGTCAAGTACAAAGGCCAGTCGATCGCCGACGTCCTCGATATGACCGTGACCGAGGCGCTCGACTTCTTCGAGAACATGCCGCGCATCCAGCGCAAGCTCAAGACGCTTGAAGCCGTGGGGCTCGGATATATCACGCTCGGCCAGCAGTCGACCACGCTCTCTGGCGGCGAGGCGCAGCGCGTGAAGCTCTCCAAGGAGCTCTCCCGGCCGGGAACGGGCGACACGCTCTACATTCTCGATGAGCCTACGACGGGCATGCACTTCGAGGATATTCGGCACCTGCTGAACGTGCTGCAGGGGCTCGTGGAGCAGGGCAACACGGTGGTCGTCATCGAGCACAACATGGACGTGGTGAAGATGGCCGACCACATCATCGACCTCGGCCCGGAAGGCGGCGCCGCAGGTGGGCGCGTCGTCGCCACCGGCACGCCCGAGGAGATTGCCAGCGCCGACACCTACACGTCGCAATATCTGCGTGAGGAGCTAGAGCGCTCGGCAACAGCCGAAGCAGAGGGGGAGGCTGTGAGCGTGGATCAGGAAGAGGCTGACGTAGAAGAGATGGCGGCGTGAGCAAGCTGTTGGCTGTTCGCGTTCGTCTCACAGCCGACAGCTTCTGAAAACCTGTTTTGATTTTGGATTCGATGGCGAGAGGAAGCAGCGATGAAGCGAAAATCGGACCACGGTCAAGGGGCGTAGCAGGGGCTGAGCGCAGGCGAAGTCATGCCGGTTGGTGCGCTACGGGCCGAGATCGGGGGCGATTTGGAGCCCATCGAAGCCGCTCACAGCGCCCTGAGCGCGACGAGCCGAAGGCGACTCATGGAGCAAAGCGGAATAAGCGAGGAAGTGCTCCTGGAGTGCCCGAAGACATAAATTGAAATAGGTTCTGAAGGTGTTGGAGACACCGCAGCTGCCAGACTTCGAATGGGGCTCTTGCAGATCGGTTTGGTAGACCGGAATGCCGGAAAGCGCGCGATTGCTCGGCGGCGGATCCTGCACCCGCGATCTGCATGTAATCACTTCCGTCCGGAAAAAACAACCGACCGATGTACCATGACCCCAAGCGATAACTCGTCCCAAGGGCCGCCGGAGTTCGTACCCGAGTACAATAAGCCGGATGCGCCTGGCATCCACATGAACTTTGACAACACCGTCTCCATCTACCACGTTGTCGCTGCAGAAGACGATTTCGAGACGGCGGCGCACGACATTTTCGCGCTGTTGAAAGAGACGCAGGAGCGCTTTCCGGATTGGCCGCGCGTTTTGTACCTCGACATTCAGGGGCATCTCGACGACCAGGGACGTTTCGAGAATGAAATGGTAGAGCTGCAGCAGGAGTTCTTGATTGCAGCCATGGGCAAGTTCTTTAAGGCGCTGGCGCTTCCTATCATCCAGGTCGTCAATCCGGAGAAGCAGTCGAACGATATTCCGGATGAGCTTGTGCTGCAGGCGCCAAATACGCCGCTCCCCGAGGAGACGCGCTGGCCCAAAGCGGAATAGGCCGTCACAACTAGATTCACTGGGGAGCGGGGGCGCGACCGGACGCTCTGCGCAGCGGTCCAACGCCCCTGGTGACACATCGCGCCCCTCGCCATCCAACCCTGATTTGTAACCCGGCTGCCATCTCTTTGCCCGGGTTTTTCATGGTTCCTCTGGCGCGTGAGAATTCGGGGTTCGACGCTCGAGACTTCCACCGCTCCGACACGCCCCACTCCTCGACGATTGCGACTGCTCTTGGCGCGCATCGCGGAATCGACACGCGGCGGCGGTACGGCGCATCGGATGATAGGCGGGAGATATCGTCCTCAAGAACATCTCCCTCGAGAATATCTCCCTCAAGAAAGGGGCGTTGACGTGCTGCTTCTTGTCTTCAGGCCGATTGGTAGAGAAAGAGCACGTCGGCAATGGAAGCACGATCAGCAGGTCTGGGCTGAGCACGTGTGAAACACCATAGAATCCCCTTGCACCGGTGGCATAGCAATTGTATACTTTCGGTCCCGACATTTTCACAGGAGAATCGTACAACTCAATTTTCCTCGGCGCTACATCACTCTTCTGAGCGCACCACAGCGCCCCGTCGCATGGGCAGCACGAGCTGCTCGCCATCGCCCTATTCACTGTCGAAAATTCGAATCACTACTAGGAGGATTCCGTGGATCCCTATCTCATTTTAGCTCCGTTAGCTGCAATTGTGGCACTTCTAGCAGCCTATGGTTTTGCCCGCCGCGTGCTTCAGGCCAGCGCCGGTGATGAACGCATGTCCGAGATTGCAGGGGCTGTCAGAGAGGGGGCGAGCGCCTTCATGAACCGGCAGTATACGACCATCTTTTACGTTGCGCTCGTAATTACCGCCCTCTTCGCCGTCATCGCGCTCGTGCAGACCGGTGAGGAAGCCACCATATGGTGGTGGTCGACCCTTGGATTTGTGGTCGGGGCCTTCTTCTCCGGACTGAGCGGGTATGCTGGCATGAACGTCGCCGTGCGCACCAACGTGCGCGTCACCGACGCGGCTCAAGGAGAGCTTCCACAGGCGCTGAAGATCGCCTTTCAGGGCGGCGCCGTTTCGGGCCTGGCCGTAGCTGGCCTCGCGCTGCTGGGGGTAGCTGGACTCTTCTACCTCTTTCACGTCGTACTTGAACTCAACCAGCCGATCGAGCCTCTCCTCGGACTGGCGCTCGGCGCGGCGCTTATCAGTCTCTTCGCCCGCGTCGGCGGCGGCATCTATACGAAGGCCGCTGACGTAGGCGCCGACCTCGTCGGAAAGATCGAAGCGGGTATTCCGGAAGACGACCCGCGCAACCCGGCCGTCATTGCCGACAATGTCGGTGACAACGTCGGCGACTGCGCAGGCATGGGCGCTGACCTCTTTGAAACGTACGTGGTGACCGTGGTCGGCGCGCTCTTCCTCGGGTACCTGCTGCATGTTGACCAGGCGATCACCGAGCTAGTCACCTACCCGCTTTACCTGGGCGCGATTGCCATTGTCGCCAGCATCCTCTCGGTCTTCTTCGTGCGCCTCGGGAGCGACGAAAATATTATGAGAGCGCTTTACCGCGGATTATACGCGAGCATCATCCTGAGCATCATCGGCTTTCTCGCGCTCACGTACTTCATGTTCGTCGACTTCGACTTCGCGGCGGCTGGGCCGCGGTTCGAGGGCATTACCTGGATCGACCTCTTCATCTCCTCCATTGCCGGCATTCTCGTCGTACTCGGCCTCTTCTACGTTACCGAGTACTACACGGGAACGGAATACCGCCCGGTGCGAAGCATTGCCGAGTCCTCGCAGACCGGCTACGCGACTAACATTATTCGCGGCTTGGCCGTTGGAATGGAGAGCACGGTGATTCCGGTCTTCATCCTGGTTGCGGCGCTCTACGTGTCCAACCTCTTCGCCGGGCTCTACGGCATCGGCATTGCCGCGACGGCCATGCTGAGCGTGACCGGGATGGTCGTGGCCATGGACACCTACGGACCCATCACCGACAACGCCGGCGGTATCGCGGAGATGAGCGGATTGCCGCCTGAGGTGCGCGCCAATACCGACGCCCTCGATGCCGTGGGGAATACGACGAAGGCAACCACGAAGGGGTACGCCGTCGGATCGGCCGCGCTCGCTGCGCTGGTGCTTTTTGCAGATTATGTCTTCCGCCTCCCCGGCGAAGGCATTGATGCGTTCGTTTTTGAGCTCGACGATCCGGTCGTGCTCATCGGTCTGCTCATCGGCGCGATGCTGCCGTTCATCTTCTCCTCGCTCCTGATGCGCTCGGTGGGCAGCGCCGCGGGGGAGGTCATCACGGAGGTGCGCCGGCAGTTCCGCGAGATTGATGGGATCATGGAGGGCACCACGCGGCCGGAATACACCAGGTGCGTCGACATCGTGACGCGCGCCGCACTCCGCGAGATGATTGTGCCGGGACTCATCGCCGTTTTGGGGCCAATCATCGTGGGGTTTGTGCTCGGCCCGCTGGCGCTCGGCGGTCTGCTCATTGGCGTCATCGGCAGCGGCCTGATGGTCGCGCTCATGATGGCCAATGGCGGCGGCGCCTGGGACAACGCGAAGAAGTACATCGAGGACGGCAACTTTGGCGGCAAGGGCAGCGATGCCCACGCCGCGGCCGTCGTTGGCGATACGGTGGGCGACCCGTTCAAGGACACGGCCGGCCCGGCCATCAATCCGCTCATCAAGGTGATTAACGCCGTAGCTCTCGTCTTTGCGGTGCTGATCGCGCTCTACGGCGGATGGATTGTGTAACATTCACCCTGAACAGTTCGTCCACATGATGGCCTGGCGCGTGGAGGCGCGTCAGGCCATCGGTGTTTACGGCGACGCTGAATCGACGGTGTAACGACCGGCGCGACCACGCGACCCATGGCCGTGATTCGGGTTGATAAGAATGTAAAAACTGGTGAGCTCGTCGCGCCGAACGAAACGTGGCTGAAAGCTCACGGTTGGCGCGACGGTGTAGTATTTGCACAGAAAGGTTGTAAAAGTCGCTCTACGCCGCGAGGTGTAGGGTTTCATTTCTCTCAAAAAGCTCCTGATTTGTCGTGGTTTCTCGCAATGTAGCTCTTGATGCTGCCATCGATGCCCTAGGGCCGGTGGGGGCTTTTCTGCTAGCCCTAGCTGCCCTGATTACTGTTTTAGCCTGGATGGCGGCCATTGCTCGAATTGTGACGGGTTCAACTTCTCGCACTCTTACAGTTGCTGGTGTCGTGCTGCTCGGTCTCGTACCTCCCCTTGCGCTCTTCGGCTGGATAGCGTACTGGGCAAAACGATCCCTCCAGGGTAGCCCCCGTGAGCATCAGGAGCAGAAAGCCTCCCGAGACACTGAAACGGCGAAGTCGCACGCCGGTCTCCAGCAGGACGTAAGCTCGTCGTCGGCGTACTCAACCACAACGACCAGGTAGAAGGTGCACAGACCGTCGGCTGGGAAGGGCCCGGCCGGCTCCACGGCCCCCGGATGTGTGCATTGCCACCTGGCCACATCGCCACGTAACAAGAAAAAACGGTGCGACCTCCAGGCGAGGCCGCACCGTTTGGTGTCTTAATAGAACCTGTTTTGATTTTGGATTTGATGGTGAGAGCGAGCAGCGATGCAGCGAAAATCGGGCCTCGATCGAGGTTCGTAGCAGTGCTACGGGCCGAGATTGGGAACGATTTGCAGCTCATCGAAGCCGCTCGCAGGCCGAAGACATAAATTAAAACAGGTTCTAATAATGATGAGCGATCGCTTCATTCCGCAGCGCGGAAGACGCGGTACTCGTACGAATCGAGTTCGATTTGCTCAGGGGACGCCATCTCACCAGAGAAGACGTCAGTCCATGTGCGACCCTCATGCTCGGGCGGGAGGGTAACGGTTGCCTCCTCGTCGCGGACGTTGATGGCGAAGAGCATTTCGTCGTCTTCGGCAACGCGTGAGTAGAGGAGGGCGTCTTCGGCGTTAGGAGTGTGGACTTCTAACTCGCCCCGATGCAAGGCCGGGCTACCGGCATAGATTTCCAGGTACTCCGTGTAGAACGGCATCATCGTGTCTTCCCGGTCCCAGTCGTAGGGAGTGGCCTCGAAGAAGGAGACCGTATCCCGCACGCCGAGCTCCTGTCCGTTGTAGACGAGCGGAGCGCCCGGCATGGAGGTGACGAGCACGAAGGCAGCTTCAGATCCTTCCACGCCGTCAAAAAGCTCCGGCGGCGGAGCGTCCCACGCCGTCTCGTCATGGTTGGTAGTAAACTGGAGGCGCTGCCCGTGCTCAGGGAGTTCCGCCTGGTGGGAGATAACAGATTCCACGTACTCGCTAGCGGGCGCGTCCTCCTCCCAGAGGCTGAGCAGCGCGCCGTACTCGGGCCAGGAGTACGTCATGTCGAAGCCCACGTCGTGCATCTCAGGCTCAGCAGCTTCTGCGAGCATCAGCACCGGATCTTTCACGGCCTCGACCGAGTCGATGGCAGCCTCCCAGAAGTCGAGCGGCACCTGATGGGCCACGTCGGCGCGGTAGCCGTCAATATTGAACTCATCGACCCAGAACTGCATCATGTTTTTCATCTCGGCACGGAGCTCTTCGTTCTGGAGGTCGAGCTGCACGACGTCAGTCCAGTCGGTCGTGTCGCCGTCCAGCACCGGAATGGTGAAGCCGTCGATCGGGCCCTCTTCATACCAGTCGGGATTTTCCTCGAGCCAGGGGTGGTCCCAGGCCGTGTGATTCGCAACGAGATCAATGATCACGCGCATGTCGCGCGCATGTGCCGAGTCGACAAAGGCCTGGAAATCTTCCTGCGTGCCGTAGTCGGGGTTCACATCATAGTAGTCCCGAATCGAGTACGGAGAGCCGAGAGGACCCTCGTCCGTCTTAGCGCGCTCCTCGCCGATCGGGTGAATCGGCATGAGCCAGATGGTCGTGACGTTCATCTCCTCAAGATGATCGAAGCGCTCGATGGCGCCCTCGAAGGTGCCTTCCTCAGAAAAATCAGGAATAAACATCTCATAGATAACGCCATCCTGGATCCAGTCGGGCTGCTCAACGTCCGGCTCGGTCGGCTCCGGCGGCTGACACCCAATGATCAGAAGGAGGGAAAGTACGAAAGCAAGACTCAGAGAACGGAAAATGGAGTTCACGGAGGTAGGGGGGCAGTTGG
>OBKM01000394.1_pt1 | contig 21995 bp, 23 predicted proteins | sample 1519691 | NCBI WGS metagenome assembly OBKM01 (sample SAMEA37050418, study PRJEB22526) | metagenome | biome: saline pan; feature: lake; material: water | place: Egypt | collected 2015 | depth 0.5 m | reverse complement strand
CGGAGCCGGCCATCTTGATGAACGTCGCGTCCGACTCGTTGGCGACCGCCTTCGCCAGCATCGTCTTCCCCGTGCCCGGCGGGCCGTGGAGGAGCACGCCGCTCGGCGGCTCGACGCCGACGGCCTCGAACTGCTCGGGGTTCTCCAGCGGGTCCTCGACCGCCTCGCGGACCTCGCGGATCTGCTCGTCGATCCCGCCGATGTCGGCGTACTCGACGTCCGGCGACTCCGTGACTTCCATCGCCTGTGCGCGGGAGTCCGTCTCGTCGTCGAGCACCTGCTGAACGGCGAAGGAGTCGTTGATCGCGACGCGGTCACCGGGACGCAGGTCGCTGTCGAGCCGTGTGGCTGCCTGCGTCAACACCTCCTGATTGTTTCCGTGCTGTTTGATCACGACGCCGTCGTCGGTGATCTCTTCGACGGAGGCGATGTACAGCGAGGAGGTCTTGAGCACCTCGTTTTCGCGTTTCAGCTCGTCGACGTCGGTCTTCAGCTCGCCGCGGCGGCCCTGCGCGTCTTCGAGTCGGTCCTCGAGTTCGTTGTTCACCTGCAGGATCCGCCGGTAGTGCTGGCGGATCGCTTCGAGCCGTTCCGTCTCGCTCATCTCCGGATCGAGCTCGAGACGGGGGCGGTCGGGCAGTGAGGGACTGTGAGACATTCGTTAAGTTCGATTATGGAGCGAGCGTAAATGTGCCTTTGGGTCACGGCGGTCCGGTGGGTGACCCCGACGGAGTCACAACGGTCCGGTGGGTGACCCCGACGGAGTCACAACGGTCCGGTGGGCGAACCGAACGAGATGACTAAACCGAATCCGACCGCGAAGCCGGCTCCGACCTGACCGCGGGGCCGCGCCCGTCGAGACGGCGCGCTCGGGCTCGTCGCCGCTCGTGCCGGGTATGGTATTGGCTCTGATAACTACAGGTCAATGTTTAATTAGGAAGTCGCGTGACAGACACACATGAACTCACGAACAGCGGTCGTAACCGCCGTTTCGGACCCTGCCGAGCGCGACACGCGGGACGGGGGTGACCGACCGTGACCAACTCGGAGACGCAGCCGACGGTCCTCGCGGTGGACGACGAGCCGGACCTCGCCGAGCTGTACGGAGTGTATCTCGAGTCGGCGTACGACGTGCGTATCGCGACCGGCGGCGAGGCGGCGCTGGCGGAGATGGACGCCGATGTCGACGTGGTCCTGCTGGACCGCCGGATGCCCGACATGTCTGGCCACGAGGTGCTCGCGGCGATCCGAGACGCGGGATACGACGCCCGCATCGCGATGCTGACAGCGGTCGAGCCCGACGTCGACATCGTGGAGATGCCGTTCGACGATTACAAGACCAAACCGGTCACGAAAGCGGACCTGCTCGCGCTCGTGGAGGTGTTGCTCTACCGCGCGGAGTTCGACGACCACAGCCAGGAGTTCTTCGCGCTGGCGTCGAAGAAGGCCGCACTTGAGGCGGCCGGCACGACGGACTCCGAGGAGTACCGAGAGCTCGTCGAGCGGCTCGAAGGCGTTCGGGAGCGCGTCGACGAGACGCTCGATCACCTCTCCGCCCGTGACGCGTTCGTCGAGGTTCCGGGTTCCGTTCCGTAGCGTTCGCTCGGTGCGCTCGCGCCGCGACAAACGCCGCTCGGGACGCGCTTCCGCCGCTAATCGATTTCCAGCTCGCCGCCCGCGTCCGCGCCGTCCCCGCCCTCGTCCCACTCCAGTTCGAACTCGATGCTCAACTCGCCGAGGCCGTCGGCGGGACCCTCCCGCTCGGCTTTCACCTCGAACGTCGGCCGAGCTGGCGGCTCCATCGTCACCGACTCGCCTCCCTTTTTCAGCGTGATCGCGTCGCCGGCGTCCAACGAGTCGGCGACGGTTCGGAGGTACGCGGCGATCTCGTCGCGGCTCTGGCGGCTCTCTGACTCGAAGAGGACTTCTTCAGGCATACGTGTACTAACGCCGGCGATCGTGATAAAAACTCCTCGTGCTGTCGCCGGCTCGGAACGCACGAGAGCGAACGCGTCGGTCCGGAACCCGTCGCGTTAGAACCCGTCTTCGAACACGAACGTCCCGTCGCGCTGGACGACCTCGCCGTCGACCTCGATGACGGACTCCTCGCTCATGTCGACGATCATATCGACGTGTTCGGCGGATTCGTTGACCGCGTTCTCCTCGCCGACCGTCTCCGGATACGCCGATCCGACCGCCATGTGAACCGTGTCGCCCATCTTCTCGTCGAACAGCATGTTGTAGGTGAATCGGTCGATCTGTCGGTTCATGCCGATCCCGAGCTCCCCGAGGCGTCGGGAGCCCTCGTCGGTGTCGAGGATACCGGTCAGCAGGTCCTCGTTGCGCTCGGCTGAGTGGGAGACGACCGCACCGTCCTCGAAGCGGAGCCGAACTCCGTCGATCTCTCGACCGTATCGGTACAGGGGAAGATCGAAGTGGACCTCGCCGTCGACGCCGTCCCGCACGGGCGCCGTGAACACCTCGCCGCCGGGGAGGTTCGCCTCGCCGTAGTCGTTGAGCGTCTCGTTGCCCGACACGTCGAGCGTGAGATCGGTCTCCTCGCCGGACCGAATACGCACCTCGTCGGCGTCGTCGAGGATCTCGACCATCTCGGCCTGGAACGCCCGCTGGGCGTCCCAGTCGAGCGAAACGGCGTCCCAGACGAAGTTCTCGTACGCCTCGGTGCTCATGCCGGCGAGCTGCGCGTGGCTCGCGGTCGGATACTGCGTGAGACACCACGTCTTCGAGAGGCGGGTCCGCTTGACCGCCTCCATCGCGCGGTTGTACGCGGCGTTCGTCTCGGGGTCGATGTCGGCGTCCTCGGTCGCGTTCGCGCCGCCGCGTGCAATGACGAACACGTCGGCCTCCTCGTAGAGGGCGCGACGGTGGCTCGGTTCGGAGAACGCCTCGGACGACCGTTTAAAAGCGCGCTCGGCGCGCTTCGAGTAGTTGAGGTACACCGGGTTGGCGCCGCGGTCCCCGCAGATCTCGTGGAGCGCGACGGCGAGGTCTTCGGCCTCCTTCGGCAGCTGAATGACGACGTCGTCGCCAGACTCGATGTCCGTGGAGTGATCGGCGATGATCTCGGCGTGCTCGCGGATGCGTGCGTCCATACCTCACCCTCTCACCCGAGCGGATTACCCCTTTGGGAAGCGGTCGACCGCGAGCGGAGACGGACGAAGCCACCGACCGGTTCGACCCGCGAAACCACGGACGAACTCAGAGACCGTACTGTTCGCGAACCAGCTCGTCGATTCCGCGGTCCTCGAGGACGTCCATCGGCGCGAGCATGTCCAGCTGGACGACGCCGGGGAGCCGTCCGATCTGGACGCCGCCGGTGAACGTACAGCGCGCTCGGACTTCGCCTTCGCTCATGTCCAGCAGCTTCGTCGCCCGGTCGAAGGCGTTCTGCGTGGCGTCGTTGACGGTCGCGCCGGAGCCGACCACCTGAATCGGTCCCATCTCCGTCTCGGCGTCGACGCCGTGGTCGGCGCCGAGTTCGCGGCCGGCCTCGCGCTCCTCGTCTGAGTACGGCTTGCTGATGAACGGGAGGTCCTCCTCGTTCGGGAGGAGGATCGGTCCGTCGAGCTCCAGCCCCTCGATCACCTCCACGTCCATCGTGACCGTACCGCTTACGTCGGTGGTGTGGAGGGAGAGCTCACCGTCGCCCTGGTTCGCGTGGAGGTCGCCGACGTAGATCCCGCCGCCGTCGACGTCGACGGGGCAGATCAGCGTGGCGCCCGCCCGGACCTCGGGGATGTCCATGTGGCCGTCCGTGCGCTTTTCGAGGTCGGCTTCGGTCTCGACGCCGTAGTCGTGGTCGGCACCGATCAGGCTCTGGCCGAAGTCGCCCGCGTTGTGCGAGTCGGGCATCGTGACCGACGGCGTCGTTCCGATGTTTCCGACGAAGGGGCGGAGTCGCCCGACCGTGCCGGGCATGCCATCCGGCTCGTACAGCAGGATCGGGTGTTGTCGGGAGTTCTCGGGGATGTCCATCACGCGTTCGGCGTCGGTCGCGAGCGCGTGTGCCCCGTCCTCGTCGAGGGTGATCCCGACCGCGTTCTCGTGGTCGAACGCGACGGTGTAGCCGTACTCGAAGCCGAACGAGGAGGCGTTCGCGCCGCACTCCACACACCGGATCGCGTCCTCGCCGGTCCCCTCGACGACCGAGTCGGGCCACGTCGTTCCGCACTCCGGACAGCGGTGGTCGACGAAGGGGTCGTCGGTGAACGCCTCGTCGCGCTCGGCCATCGAACCCGTGCTCGTCGCCATGCTCGTCACCTCCACGTCGCGAATGCGGATCGCGACGGCGTCGCCGACCTCGGCGCCCTCGACGCGGATCGGCCGGGTCACCTCGTGGCCGCCGCGAAACGACGGCGTGATCATCGGCCCCCAACACCCCGGCGGCGTGTACGTGGTGACCGTTCCACCGTCCGCGACCGTGCCCGCCCACTCCTGGTCGGGGCCGACGAGCCCGAGCGTGTACTGGTCGACGTACAGGTCCTCCTCGACGCCTTGCTGTGACATACGCTACTATGGTACGGTGTTGCACGACATAACCCTACTGCTGGCGGCATCGCGGTGGGGTTCCGCGGGGCCGCGAGTAGTCGGCATCGGCACTGCCGTCACCCGACGAGCAGCCACACACCGAGTGCGATCAGGATCGCCCCGGAACCCCAGTCTAAGCGACGACCAACGCCGTCGGATCTGAGGGCCGCGGCGGCGCCGTCCGCGAGGAGCGCGACGCCGCCGAGGTAGACCGCTGTGAGGGCGGCGTAGGTGGCTCCGAGGAACGCGAGCGACGCGGTCTCCGCGCCGGCGGAGACGAACCCGGGGAGGAACGCGAGGAAGAAGAGCGCGACTTGGGGATTGAGCGCGTTGACGAGGAACCCCTGACGCAGGCCGCCGCTCGCGGACGGCGCTTCGGCGCCGGCGGAGCGGAGCGTTTCGACGCCGAGATAGACGAGGTATAGCGCACCGGCGACCCGGACGACTCGTCGGGCCCCCGGGACCGACCGATAGAGGGCCGCGACGCCGACGACGACGAGCGCGGTGTGAAAGAGGATACCGACGGTGACGCCGGCGGCCGCGCGGAGCCCGCCGGCTCTGCTCTCGACCGACCGCGAGAGGACGAAGAGCGTGTCGGGGCCGGGCGTGGCGATCAGCGTCGCGGCGGCGAGGAGGAAGAGGGCGTACGCCGACGGAGCGACGGGGATCCCCACGGGGGCGGCCATCGCCTCACGGTTCGAGAAGCGGGCGATTAAATCCTCGGGAGCGGGGACGGAGCGCGACGAAACCGCCGTCGGCGGATCTCCCGGTTTTTATCCCCCTCGGGGACCGCTATCGGGTATGCAGACGCACATCGTGCCGGTCGGCTTCGACTACGACCGGATGATCGCTCCGCTCATTCGCGATCAGTTCGACGTCGATCGGGTGATCCTGCTCGAGGGAACGGTCGGCAGCGCGGCCAACGTCGAGTACTCGCGAAACATCGCGCGCAAGCTCGAACAGGACTTCACGAACCTGCTCGGCGCGGAGACCGTCCGCGAGAAGCTGACCGACGTGTACGACTACGACGCCGCCTTCGAGCGCGCCTTCGACCTGATCAACGCCGAACTGGATCGGGGCGAAACCGGGGAGGAAGGCGCGGGCGACGAGGGTGGCGGCGAAGGAGACGACGAAAACGCCGGAGACGACGAGCGGGAGGTGTGGGTGAACCTCTGTTCGATGCCGCGGCCAGTCTCCTTCGCGTTCGCGACCGCGGCCCACTCGATCATGGTCGAGCGGCAGGCCGACCGCGACCGGATCCACACCTACTACACCGCCCCCGAGAAGTACCTCGAAACCGAGCTCGCCGAGGAGCTGCGGGCGAACCGCGACCTCCTTCGGGAGCTGATCGAGAGCGGCGAGATGGCGGACGCGACCGACGAGACGACCGACCGCGTCGAAGACCGGCTCGCGACGACGACAGAGCTGCTCGAAGAGTTCGACGAGCGCGGCACGACCATCGGCGCGAAGCGCATCGGCGACAGCCACGTCATCGAACTCCCCGTCGCCTCCTTCCAGAACGTCAAGCCGTTCGAGGAGCTCGTTCTGTTCACGCTCGGCGAACACGGGGAGTTCGAGTCCGTCTCGGAGCTCGCGGAGACGCTCGCCGCCGACCTCAACGAGGAGTACACCGACTCGTTCCGCTCGAAGGTGATCTACAACGTCGACCGGCTCGGCCCCGGCGGAAAGGGGTACATCGAGCAGGAGGAGCGCGGAAAATCGCACCGGACGACCCTCTCGCGCATCGGCGAGCTGTGGGTGCGCGCCCACGCCGACGACGATCGAGAGCTCGCCTGAGGGGACGGGCGTCCGCTCGCGGCGTCGGTACTGTCCGTCGAGCGGACCGTCTCGTTGCTGGTACCGGGTGTCGTGACCGTCTCGTTTTTATCCGTGGGGCGGGGACGATTACTGGATGACCTCGGGGCGGAACACCGATCCGACCGACGCCGGCGACGACGCGCTCGACCGGGACGACTTCGGATTCTCCGAGCCGTCGACCGACCAGTCGTTCGAGAACGCGCTGGCGAAGGCCCGTGACGGCGAGCGGCTCACCGTCGACGACGCGACCGAGCTGCTCGCGACCGGCACGGATCGAGACGGGATCGACCGGGTCCGGAAGGAGGCGGTCCTCGAGGCCGCCGACCGACGCCGGCGAGAGGCGGTCGGCGACGAGGTCACCTTCGTCGCCAACCTCAACAACAACGTCACGACCGCCTGCAACACGGGCTGTCTGTTCTGTAACTTCAAAGACTCGGCGCACGCCTTCGAAGCCGACAGCGACGCCGACCACGCGGGGTTCACGAAGACGCCCGCCGAGTCGCGCGCGGTCGTGGAGGATGCCCTCGACATGGGCGTCTACGAGGTGTGTTCCGTCTCCGGGCTCCACCCCGCGCTCGCGTTGAACGACGAGCACCACGAGATACTCGCCGCACACGACGACGCCGCGAGCGAGGTGAACTACAAGCCGCCGAGCGCGTACGCGACCGACCCGGGGACGTACGTCGAGCAGCTGGAAGCGATGTCCGTCGGCGGGGTCCATCTCCACTCGATGACCCCCGAAGAGGCGTACCACGCCGCACGCGGCACCGACTGGACGTACGAGGCGGTGTACCGCGAGCTGGCCGACGCGGGGCTCGACTCCGCACCCGGGACCGCCGCCGAGATCCTCGTCGACGAGGTGCGCGACGTGATCTGTCCCGGGAAGATCCGCACCGACGACTGGGTCGCGGCGATGGAGGGCGCGACGGACGCTGGACTCGACGTCACGTCGACGATGATGTACGGCCACGTCGAGACGGTCGCGCACCGCGCGAAGCATCTGAAGGTGATCCGTGACCTCCAGGATCGCACCGGCTCGATTACGGAGTTCGTCCCCCTCTCGTTCATCCACCAGAACACGCCGCTCTATCGGCGGGGGGTCGTCGACGGCGGTCCCTCTCGCGACGAGGACGAACTCGTCGTCGCTGTCGCGCGCCTGTTCTTGGACAACGTCGATCACGTCCAGGCGTCGTGGGTGAAATCCGGCGACGCGCACGGGCTCAAGCTGCTCAACTGCGGCGCGGACGACTTCATGGGCACGATCCTCTCGGAGGAGATCACCAGGCGCGCCGGCGGCGAGTACGGCGAGTACCGCTCGTTCGACGACTACGTCGACATGATCACGGCCATCGGTCGAACGCCGGTCGAGCGCTCGACCGACTACCGGACCCGCCGGCGGATCGATCCCGACGACGGCCCGCACGGGCCGCTGCTCGGGCCGCGGGCCGACGGCACGCCGATGCTCCCGGGTCGGGATGGGGGCGCCGCCGCCGACCACGGCGAGGCCGGCGCGGACGACTGAGCCGGGGAGCCGACCCGCGACGACGACGTCGGATTCCGATCGAGTTCGTCGCCGATCGACGACGCCCCTCCCAGCCGACGGGAACAGTCGACATTTCTTTTATATTGGCAACCGTTCGCATGTATGGTATGCCCGCCTCAGACGCGTCCGCTCCCAAACGAACGGCGGACGGTGTCTCGGACGACGGCGGCAGCGACGCCGCGTCCGACCCGCCGACGCTCACCCGCTCGGACGAGCGGATCCTCGCGTATCTCGACGACGTCGGAACGGACTACCCGGCGTTCGTCGCGGGCAACACGGGGTTGTACGCCGACCACGTCGACGAGCGGCTGAACGCGCTGGCGGCCGGTGGACTGGTAGAAGCGGTAACGGGAGAGTCGGTGTTCCGACTCACCGACGCGGGGCGCGAGGCGCTCCGCGAGGACTGCGCCGCTTGGTCGGACTGAGCCGGAACGCGACGGTCGAAACGACTACCGGCCGAGGTCCGCGTGCGCCGACGAGAGGTGTCGAGAGCCGAGCGCCGCCAGAAGCGACAGCTCGCCCGCGAGCGCGCCGACCGCGATCGCCTCCGCGAGCGCGTCGGCGTTGCTGCCGGCCGGGTCGCCGCCGCCGCGAACGCCGAGGATATCCAGCCCGGCCGCCTGCGTCGGGAGCTTCGTCCCGCCGCCGACCGTCCCCACTTCGAGGCTCGCGAGCGAGACGGAGACGTACAGATCGCCGTCCGGCGTCGTCTCCGCGGTCGTGATCGCGTTCGCCCCCTCGACCACCTGCGCCTCGTCCTGCCCGGTCGCGAGGAACATCGCCGCGACCGCGTTGGCGACGTGAGCGTTGAAGCCGAGTCCCCCCGCCTTCGCGGAGCCGACGAGGTTCTTTCTGGTGTTGATCTCGGCTATCGCCTCGGGGGTCGTGTGGAGCCGCTCTGTGACGGTCTCGCGAGGGATCTCCACGTCGGCGGTCACCGAGCGGCCGCGACCCTCGACGGCGTTGATCGCGGCGGGCTTCTTGTCCGAGCAGAGGTTCCCGGAGAGCGCGACGAGCGAGGCGTCCGTCGCCGCTTCGATCGCGTCGCACGCCTCCCCGGTGGCGATGGTGACCATGTTCATCCCCATCGCGTCCTTCGTGTCGAAGCGGAATCGCAGGTAGACGTTGTTGCCGACGACGTACGGCGTCACGTCGAGCAGTTCGCCGTGGCTCGTCGTCGACTCGGCGGCCTCCCGGAGCGTCGACTCGTTGTCTCGGACCCACGAGACGAGCGCCTCCGCTTCGGCGACGTCGCCGACACGGAACACCGGCGCGCGGGTCATCCCGCTTTTCGTCACTCGGGCGGTCGCCCCGCCCGCGTCGTTGACGACCGAGCAGCCGCGGTTGATCGAGGCGACGAGCGCCCCTTCCGTGGTCGCCATCGGCAGGTAGCGATCCCCTGAGAAGGCGCCCCCGTCGACGGCGACGGGGCCGGCGACGCCCATCGGCACCTGAACGGCGCCGAGCATGTTCTCGATGTTCGGCTCCGCGTCCGCGGCGTCGAAGCCGTACGCGCCCAGCGCGTCGACATCGGCGTCGGATTCGGCGGCGACGAGCAGTCGCCGGGCGGCCGCGGCGGTGTCGGCGTCGGCGTGCTCTTCCAGCTCGTGAAAGCGGAGGTCGCCGTCGCGGACGCGGTCCGCGAGCGAGGCGGCGGTGGGTTCCGTCATGGCCGCGTCTCCTCACGGCGCGCGCTAAGGGTTGTCGGTTCCGCGGAGCGGTCGGTGGACCGGCGTCGAGGCGGTTCCGCCCGCGAACACCGGCCCCCGCCAGCACCTATCGTCCGACGAAGCCGGAAAGCCGCTCTCGAAGGGACTCCCCGCCGAGCTTGAGGTAGTAGGCGTCCCCGCCGTCCTCGTAGTAGTTGTCGATCCGGCGGACGACCTCGAAGCCGAGGTGTTCGTAGAACCCGAGCGCGGTGGCGTTCGTCGTCCGGGCGTGGCAGGTGACCGAGCGGTGATCTTCAGCTACGTCGCCGATGAGCCGCTCCGCGTGGCCGCGTCCTCGGTGGTCGGGGTGGACCGCGAGAAAGAGGATGTACCCGTCGCGCCGCACCGAGGCGAAGGCGACGAGCGCGTCGTTTTCGACGAGGAGGTGCGTCGTGGACCGGCGGTAGGCGTCGCTGAAAAAGCCGTGTCGCTGTCGGAGGACGCCCTCCTCGGATCGGATCCGCTCTTTGAGCTCCCACGCCGCGCCGGCGTAGTCGGACTCGCCGGGCGGATCCGTGCGTTTCTCTACGTTGACGCTCACTAACGGAAGATAATACGCCTACAGAATATAACTCCACCGCCACCGGGGAGGGTTGCGGAGGGGACCGACGCCGCGAACTCGTTGCCAGGCCGCGTTGGGCGGACGGAACCGTTTTGTCGCGCTCGGTCGTCGGAACGATAATGCCTGACGAGCGGTCGACGAGACGAACCCGGGTTCGAGACGTGCGTCGCTCCGGAGTCGCCGGCGTCGCGTCCGCCGACATCGCGCTCGGGGCGTCAGCCATCGAAGACCCTCGGCACGGCGACGGAGGTGGCGGGGCGTGACGTTCGACCTCCGCGAACACACGGCCGACGTAGCGATCGAAGCGACCGCTCCGACCCTCTCGGCACTGTTCGAGGCCGTCGCGGACGGACTCGCGGCCGCGAGCTGCGAGTCGGCTCCGGAGACCGGCGAGCGATTCCCCGTCTCCGTGAGCGCCGAGAGCCGCGAAGCGCTGCTGTTCGACTTCCTCGATCAGCTGATCTACGAGCGCGACGTCCGGCTGGTGCTCCCGGTGGATCACCGGTGTGACGTGTCGGCCAGGACCGAAGGCGACAGCGGCGACCACGACGGCGGGGACGAGGGAGACGACGACGAGGGGGGCGAGGGAGACGACGATGACGGCGGCGAGCCGTCGTGGACCGTCGAGGCGACAGCTCGCGGTGTCCCGCTCTCCGACGTCGCCGCCCGGGAGATCAAAGCCGTCACCTACTCCGAGATGACGGTCGAACGACGCGGCGACGAGTGGTACGCGTACGTCGTCCTCGACGTGTGAGCCGCCCTCACCGGGGGAGACGGCGGTCTCACAAGAACAACCATTATGTTTGTCCAGTTTCTTGTTAGCATATGTCACACGAACCGGACGCGATCGAAGCCGAACGGAGCTGGCGCGCCGGTGCCGTCGGTGGGTTCGTCGCCGGCGTGGCGATGGGAGTCGTCTTACACGGCGCGTTGGGGCTCATGCCGACGATCGGCGCGTTGATCGGGGTCGAGACCGTCGTCGCCGGCTGGGGGGTTCACCTGTTCAACAGCACCCTCTTCGGGCTCCTGTTCGTCGCGGTCTTCGACCGACCGTTCTTCGACGAGTTGGGTGCGGACGTCGGCGGCTGCCTCTCGCTGGGCGTCGTCCACTCGGCGCTGTTGGGGATGTTGACCGGTGGTCTGCTGTTGCCGACCGCGATCGCCCTCGAGGGCGCCACCTCGCTGCCGATCCCGACGCTTCCCGTTCCCGGGCTCACGGCGAGTTTCGAGTTCGGGGTGGTCATCGCGATCGCACACCTGATCTACGGCGTCGTGTTGGGTCGGATCTTCGCCGCGTTCACCCTCGACGACGGCGCGATCGGCTGGCTTCCCCTCGATCCCGTCGATCGGTAGGGGACGCGCTGCGCGCCGTCGTAGCCCGGTCATCGCGATGGCGCTGACGACGGGCGCCTGACGCAACGCCCTTGCCCCCGGGCGCCGAACGGCCGCGTATGACCACACGCGAGTTCGACGGGATCCGACTGGAGAAGGTACGGGAACATGTCTGGGAGATCCCTCGTGAGGGCGAGATGAACGTCCCCGCCCGGGTGCTCGCCAGCGAGACGTTATCGGAGGAGATCGCCGAGGATGACTCGCTCCGACAGCTCAAAAACGCGACACACCTCCCCGGGATCGTTGAGCCCGCCCTCTGTATGCCCGACGGCCACCAGGGGTACGGGTTTCCGGTCGGCGGGGTCGGTGCGATCGACGCCCGAACCGGCTGTATTTCTCCCGGAGCGGTCGGCTACGACATCAATTGCGGCGTCCGAATGGTCCGGACGAACCTCAGCTACGACGACGTTCGCGGCCGCGAGGCGGAGCTCGTCGACGCGCTGTTCGAAGCGATCCCGTCGGGACTCGGCGGCGGCGGCGTGATCGACGGCGACGCCGACGCAATCGAGGGGGCGCTCGAACGGGGCGTCGAGTGGGCGGTCGAGGAGGGGTACGGGATCGAAAGCGACCTGAGCCGCTGTGAAGACGAGGGACGGCGGCCAGACGCGCGCCCGGAGTACGTCACGCAGAAGGCGATCGACCGCGGCCGCAACCAGATGGGCTCGCTCGGCTCGGGGAACCACTTCCTCGAAGTACAGCGCGTCACGGACGTGTTCCGCGAGGGCGTTGCAGCCGAGTACGGCCTCGAGGAAGACGGGATCGTCGTGTTGATCCACTGCGGGAGCCGGGGGCTCGGCCACCAGACCTGCAACGACTACCTCCGGCGGATCGAGAAGGAGCACGGTGACCTGCTCGCGTCGCTGCCGGACAAAGAGCTCGCGGCCGCGCCCGCCGGCTCCGCGCTGGCCGACGAGTACTACGGCGCGATGGGCGCCTGCATCAACTTCGCGTGGGTGAACCGCCAGCTGATCACCCACCGGACCCGCGAGGTGTTCGGCGACGTGTTCGACGCCGATCCGATCGAGGACCTCGGCATGGAGCTGCTGTACGACGTCGCACACAACATCGCGAAAAAGGAGACCCACGAGGTCGGGGTCGACGCCGACGGACAGCCGGCGGTCGGCGACGAGGCCGTGGCCCGTGCGGAGCGAGAGCTGTACGTCCACCGGAAGGGCGCCACGCGCGCGTTCCCGGCAGGCCACGAGGACGTGCCCGCGGTGTACCGCGACGTGGGTCAGCCGGTGATCATCCCCGGGAGCATGGGCGCCGGCTCGTACGTGCTCCGCGGGGGCGACGAGTCGATGGCGGTGTCGTTCGGCTCGACCGCCCACGGCGCCGGTCGGCTGATGAGCCGGACGCAGGCGAAACAGGAGTTCTGGGGCGAAGACGTGCAAGACGACCTCGAAGCGGGCCAGCAGATATTCGTGAAAGCGCAGTCGGGCGCGACGATCGCCGAGGAGGCGCCCGGCGTCTACAAGGACATCGACGAGGTGATCCGCGTCAGCGACGAGCTGGGAATCGGCGACAAGGTGGCTCGTACCTTCCCGGTGTGTAACATCAAGGGCTGACGCGACCGCGAGGGGTCCGGGGGCTGACGGAGACGCGGCAGGGTATCACAGGCTGACGCGAGGTGGCGGAACTGGGCCGGCCACCGACTCCTTATATCCGATACCGCGGCCAGTTCGCGTCGAGATGACGGACCACTCACGAGGGGAGCCAGCAGCACCGGGAAGCGAAGCCGCGAGCCGTCGCTCCGTCCTCGGCGCGCTCGGCGCCGCCGTCGGCGGTGTCGCGGGGATCGGAACGCTCGCCGCCTCGAGCCGACCGGCGGCCGCGGTCGACGGCGATCCGGCGGCCTTCGAGGCCGGCAACGCGCCGACGGTGACCAGCAACGAGGGACGCGTCGAGGCCGTTTACCTCTCCCCAACCGTCAACGCCTCGTGGACCGACTTTTCAGACGGTGTCGATACTGTCACGATCACCGTCGCCGTCGGGAGCGACGAGGGGGTTGACGAGGTATACCGGGAGACGCTGACCGCCGACGAGCCCGAGGCGACGCCCGGCGACGTGACGACTGTTGAAGCGTTCGATCACGGAACGGTCGACGGCGAGCTTACCGTCGCGTTCGATCGCGTGGACGCGACGGCGCGGGGGGACGCTGTGACGAGCGAGACGCTCAGCGCCGTCGACATCGGCGGCGGCGAGACGGCGTCGACGACGTTGGATATCGTCCTGCGCGCCGACATCGTTGGCGGCGGTGAGGAGGCGACAGTCGTCCGGACGACGGTGGTCGACGTGACAGTCGAGAACCCGGCCGGGGACGCGGACGCAGGTGGGACGGTGGAAGTGGACACCGCCTGACGGTCGCGACCGGCCCGGTCAGAGATGCATTCCACCGTCGAACTCCAGGATCTCGCCGTGCACGTACTCGGAATCAAGCAGGTAACGAACCGAATCGGCCACGTCGGACGGCGCACAGGCGTACTCGGGGAGGTGCGTGTCCACGTTCTCGTGCCCGTGGAACGCAATCCGTTCGAGGTAGTCGAGGATCTCGTCGTTGAGATCGGTCTCGACCGGCCCCGGCGCGATCGCGTTGACCTGGACCCCGTGGGGACCGAGCTCCCTCGCGAGCGCCCGCGTTAGTCCGTGGAGGCCGGCCTTGCTCGCGGCGTAGCTGGCGTCGACGGTCCCCAGCGTTCCGCCGACGCTCGAAACAAAAACGATGTCGCCGGCGGCAGCACGCAGGTGGGGAGCCGCGGCGCGGGTGACCCGGAACGCCCCGGAGAGGTTCGTGTTGAGAACGGCCTCCCAGTCGCTGTCGTCGGTCTCCGTGAGCCTGCTCGGCCGAGCGATCCCCGCGTTATTGACGATCGCGTCCAGCGAATCGAACGCCTCACCGGCCTCCTCGATCAGTCGCTCGACATCTGCAGTGTCGGTGACGTCCGCCTGAATCGCCACCGCGTCGCCGCCGGCGGCGCGGACGGCTTCGACCGTTTTGGCGGCCGCCTCATCCTTCTCCCGGTAATTGATTATCACGTTTCGTTCGGCGAGTTCGATCGCTATCGCCCGCCCGACGCCTCGGCTTGCACCAGTGACGAGAGTTGCCATGTCATTGGTTGATATTACTTACTAATACCACTAACGAATATACGCGGGCGAATGCGAGAATAGACGTTCGCCGACACCGGCGGACCCCGTAGTCACATCCACGACGCCCCGATGGTACACGCGGCCGACGGCTCAACGCTCCCGCTTCGCCTCGCGGCCGAGGTGCTCCTCGACGGCGGAGACCTTGTCGGCGGCCGACGCCTCGCTGGTCCGTTTGTCGTCGAGTTTCAGGACCGTGGAGACGCGGTCACCGTCGACGGCGGCGTGGGCGGCGGCCGCAGCCGCGAAGACCGTGTCCGCGTCGTCGGCCTCGATGACCGTCCCCATCGGATTCGTCTCGTAGCTCACGTCGAACTCGTCGAGCGCGGCGACGGCCTTCGCGACCTCCCCTGCCATGCTCCCCTCGGTCACCGGTGCGACGCTCAGAAGTGCGATTGCGGTCATATCCGGCGATGCGGGCCGAGACCACTTAAAAACGGGTCGCCCGCCGACCGACGGTCCTCACCGTTCGAGCGCGTCCCGCAGGAACGAGAGCTGATGGCCCACCGCCGGCTCGAAGTCGTCGCCGAACGGCGAGAAGTGGTCGGCGGGCATCGAGACGACGGTACCGCGCGACAGGTCGGCGGCGGCGTCGACGACCGACTCGGCGTCGACGATGGCGTCGTCGGTGCCGGCCAGAAGCAGCGTCGGCGCCCGAATCTCTGTGAGCCGTTCGACTGGGCGGTAGTTCGCCACCCGCAACAACGAGCGCGCGGGCGTCTCGTTGCGCCACGTCGACTCCCGGTCGACGAGATCGAGGTACTTCCGTTTCGTCCCCGGCTCCGTGATCGCGGCGAGCTCTTCGGTGCCGCCGACGATGGGGACGGTCCGTCCGCGGCCGAACCGGTGACCGAGCAGGTCTCGGACCCCGGCAACCCCGGAGCGCGCGAGGTACGTTCCGCCACGGCGACGGGCGATCGCGCGACCGTCGAGCATCGGAACCGTTCCGATCACGGCGTCGACGTCGCGGCGTTCGGCCGCGAGGGTGAGCACGTGTGCGGCCGACAGCGATGCCCCCCAGAGGACGAGCTCGCGGCCCACCGCGTCGACCCGGCGGACACGCTCGATCGCCGCCTCGTAGTCCACGCGCTGATTCGCCGGATGAACGACCTGCGAGTCGCCGTCGGAGGCGCCGAATGCGCGGTAGTCGAACAGGAACGCAGCGTAGCCGGCGTCGGCGAACCGCTCGGCGACCGCGGGGTAGCCGAAGCTCCGCTCGGCGCCGAGCCCCGGCGCCATCACGACGACCGGCGGCTCTTCGTCGTCGCCCGCGGGGAGATACAGCGTCCCCCGGCAGGTGTCGCCGTCGGCGTCGAAGGCGAGCGCGCGGGTGGCGAACCGCTCTCGCGGCGGTCGGTCGAGCCGCCGCTGTGCGCGATTCACCGGATTCCTGCGGGTCACGCCCCGTCACCTCGCTGGGCGTCGGGGTCGTCCGTCGCGGTCGTCTCGTCTGGCTCGTCCGCGTGCGATAGCGTCTGCAACACGCGCGTCGAAAACTCCGTCTCGGATATTTCGTAGGCGTTGAGCGCCTCGAACCACGCCGCCTCGGCGTGCCACGTCCCGAGGACGTCGCCCGGCGACCGGACGACGGTCGCCTCGACGCGAACCGGGTCCCACGCGTCCGCTTCCGCGCGGTCGATGAGCGCGTTGAGTACCCGCCCGATCTCACCGTGGTGTACCTCCCGGCCGGGAAACGCGGTCATGTACGTGAGATCGAGCGGGTCGTCGCCGTCGATCGATTCGACGCTGACGCCGTAGCTGCGGAGCGCCGGTTCCACGTCGGTCGTCGGCTCGTCGCCGGTCATGAGGAACCGTCGGTGGGGGCGGGATAAATCGGTACCGGCGTCGGGCCGCCGCGGCGAGCGAGTGGAATTCGGCGGAGCACCACAGCGAGCGGGCAAGATACGGCGGAGCAAGCGGGGTACGGCAGACCGACGCAGCGAGCAAGATACGGCGGAGCGGGGCGCAGGGCGATGAGCAGGTCGCGTGGAGTCGTGACTCATCGAAACGGATACGATCCGTCAAAAGCCGCGGACGGGGAAGCCGCCGTAGTCAGCGGCGGCGAAGATCGGTTCTGTCAGAGGCACACGATTGTCCCGCGCGGCCAGCTTGTAATTTTTCACCGAGCGTCATAAACGCTCGGGAAGGTGTGTAATTGCTGCAACGTTGATCACAACTGTCCGTTGGCGCGTACTCGGGCACCATTTATCCGTGTCGCGAGAGTGGTGATCGTATGCTCAAGCGGGCGCTGGCGTCGTTGATCCGGTCGGCCGACGGCGCCGGCGTCCTCACCGTCGGCGGGGTGTTGACGCTCCTGACGTGGACCGTGACCCCGCTGTGGGTGGTCGGCGTCGTCGCGTTCCCGCCGCTCGTCGCGCTCGGCCCGCTCGCTCTCGCGCCGGCGTTCGTCGCCCGTGGATACTTCGTCCGGGTGCTCGCCGACGCCGCGAAGACCGGAAACGCCGGCGGTGCACCGCCGTTCGTCGCCTGGAACGAGCTGTACAGGAACGGCGTGAAGTCGGCCGCCCTCAGCGCGGTTCTGCTCGCACCGTTGGCGCTGTGTTTCGCGCTCGTCGCGGCCGCCGGCGTCGTCCTCGGGACCGAACTCGTCGGACCGACGGCGCTCGTCGACCGAGCCGAACGGATGCTCGGGACGCGTGGCATCGTCGCGGTCGGCGGGGTCGGAGCCGGCGTGTTCGCCGTGGTGTCGACTGCGTACCTCGTGGCGTTCGCGTACGTGCGGCCCGCGGCGCTTTCGGCGTTCGCCGCCACGGGACGGCTTCGCGACGGTCTCCGCCCGAAGCGGGTCGGTCGGGTCGCCGGCTCCGGGTCGTACGCGACCGCGTGGGTTGTCGCGGCGGTGACGCTGCTGATCGGGTACGCGGTCGCCACACCGTTTATCCCCGTGATCGTCGGCGTGGTGATCGTCTTCGCGACGCGGATCGTCGCGCACTCGCTGTACGGTCGCGGTGCGAGAGCGGTGCTGTCGGTCGGGACGGAGCCGGACGCCGCCGACTCCGAGGCGGGGGCGGCGCGACCCGCGATCGCACCGCCGGCACCGCCCGAGGCCCCTCCGGCGGTGCAGTCCGGACGAGCGGTCCCGTTCGGGGGTGAGATCGACGGGCTCGTCGGATCGGACGGCGGCGAAGTCGGTGGGGCGATCGACCGGGGTGCCGTCGGCGACGACGAGGGCGACGCCGCCGTCGCGAACGGAGGTCGAGCGGGATTCGAGTGGGCTACCGACGTCGACGGCGGCGGGCCGTCAGAAATCGATGCAGACCCATCGGAAAGCAGTGCAGACCAATTCGAAAGCGATGCAGACCAATTCGAAAGCGACGATGCCCTCGGCGGCGGCCACGGGTTCGACTGGGGGGACGCAGCCACCGACCGAGAAGACAAGAGTTGATACGAGTCCGGCCGAAGCGTCGTCCATGCGCATCTCCGATCGGGGCTACGGCGAGGACGGCCGAGAGCGGCTCACGCTCGTCCCCGAGAACGTCGACGACCTCTGGCATCTCGCGCACGTCCTCGAACCGGGCGACCTCGTCGAGGGCGACACCACTCGTCGGATCCAGCGAAACGACGACCAGATGCGGGACACCGGCGGCCAGCGCGAACACCTGTTCGTCACGCTGCAGGTCGACGACGTCGAGTTCGCGCGGTTCGCCAATCGGCTCCGGGTCTCGGGCGTGATCGTCGGCTGCTCGCGGGAAGACCAGCTCAACGCTCATCACACGATCAACGTCGAGGAGCACGACGAGATCACGGTGGAGAAACACTTCAAGCCGGACCAGACCGAACGGCTGGAGGAGGCGACCGAGGCCGCCGAGAACCCGGACGTCGCGATCGCGACCGTCGAGGAGGGGGCCGCCTACATCCACACCGTCCAGCAGTATGGCACCGAGGAGTACGCCTCGTTCACGAAGCCGACGGGGAAAGGCGAGTACTCTCGGCCGCGAAACGAGCTGTTCGCGGAGCTCGGCGAGGCGCTGGCGCACCTCGACGCCGACGCCGTGATCCTCGCCGGCCCGGGGTTCACGAAGCAGGACGCTCGCGACTACATCGAGGCGGAGTACCGCGACCTCGGCGACCGGCTCACGACCGTCGACACCTCCGCGGCGGGCGATCGCGGCGTCCACGAGGTGCTCAAGCGCGGCGCGGTCGACGAGGTGCAGAAGGAGACGCGGATCTCGAAGGAGGCGAACCTCATCGACGAGCTGACCGAGAACATCGCGCGGGGAGCGAAGGCGACGTACGGCCCCCAAGACGTCGCCGAGGCGGCCGAGTTCGGCGCGGTCGAGACACTGCTCGTCGTCGACGACCGGCTCCGGACCGAACGACAGGGCGAGGGCGACTGGGAGATCGACGTCAACGACGTGATCGAGTCGGTCGAGCAGCAGGGCGGCGACGTGGTCGTCTTCTCCTCGGAGTTCGCGCCCGGCGAGCAGCTCTCGAACCTCGGCGGGATCGCTGCGATTCTCCGGTATCGGCTGGGGTAGGGGGCTGAAGCGCCAACGAGGAGAGTTATCGCCCCGTCAGCGCCTCGCTCGCAGGCGCGAAGTCGATCGTCTGTCCGCGACCCGCCTCGCTCGCCCGTTCGTAGAGCATGGACGCGGCCGCGACCGTCTCGATCCCCGTCCCGCCGGAGTCGAACACCGTCACCTCGGCGTCGCTTCTCCGCCCGGGGTGGTCGCCGGCGACGACCTCGCCCAGTTCGGCCGCGACGCCGTCCGCCTCGTCGACGAGCCCCGCCTCGACCGCCGCGATATAGGAACCGGCGTCCCGCGTCGCCCGGGCTCTGAGGTCCGGGACGTACGTGGCGCGGGCGATCAGTTCGGGCGGCAGCTCGTTCTTTTTCGGGTTGTACTGCCCCATCGCCGTGACGTGCGTGCCCGGCTCGACGTCGGCGTCGTCGATGACGGGGTCGCTCGCGGTCGTCGCGGTGATAACCACGTCAGCTCCGGCGACCGCCGCGCTCGCGCTCTGTACCGCCGCAACGTCGGCGTCGATTCGATCGGCGAACTCGTCGGCGAACGCCTCGCGGTTCTCGGCGGTCGGCGAGAAGACGCGGACCGCCTCGAACTCGCGGACGGTCGCGGTCGTCGCGAGCTGGCCGCGCGCCTGCGCGCCGCTGCCGATGACGGCAATCTCCGTCGCGTCCGAGCGGGCGAGCGCGTCGACGGCGACGGCGCCGGCCGCACCCGTCTTAAACGGGTTCATGGACGCGCCGTCCAGCAGCGCGAGCGGCTCGCCCGAGTCGGCGTCGAACAGCGGCGTCATGAACCAGGCGTCCTCGGCGCCGAAACCGGCCGAGTAGGTGTATCCGCCCATCGCCCCGGTGTCGGGGAGGACTGCGGCGTACGTGGTCAGCATCCCCGGTGGCTCCCGGTTGAGCAGCTTCGTGCGCGGCTCGGCGGGTGCGCCCGCACCGATCTGGCGGTAGGCGTCGCGGACGGCCGCAACGTAGTCGGCGGGCTCCGCGAGGTCGGCGACGTCGGCGCTCGAGAGGAACAGGGCATCGGTCATACGCCACCGGTCGGTCGCCGGGGACTAAATCCTGTAGGAATCGGGCTTCGGAACCGACTGCCGAATCGGGACCGCTCAGTCGGACGTGCCGCCGGTCGTGGACCGGCCGGTCGACCGCTCGACCGACCGACCGACTGCGCTCTCGCCCGCGCCGCGCGACGCGGTGCGGGCCTCGTCGGTGACTGGACCCTTGACGAACATCGCGTGGAGCATGACCCCCGCCGCGGCGGCGGCGCCCGCAGGGAGCGCCGCCGTCAACGACAGCCCGACCAGGTTCAGGAAGGCGGTCACACCGATCAGGGCGGCCGGGATGAGCCCGAGAACGTAGTCGTAGTATCCAGTCATGCTCTACTGTATACTAGTGGAAAATCATTCTTAAATTTTTCCCGTGGTTCCCCGTGATACCCAGCGTGATCACGTGTCTGCGCTGCATAAGTTACAGAGATATATTCCCAGCCGAGCGTGTCGGTCTCATCCTATGATAGCCGGCGGAAAAAACAGCGAGTCACCGCAAGGGGCGTTCGATCGGGAGCGGGCCGGAGACAACGCGTGGTGGCGTTCGATCGGGAGCGGGCTGGAGAAGACGAGGCGGACGCGTCCCGGTTCGGCTCGGGGCCGGATCGTCGCCGTGCTATCGGAGCTTGAAGTAGAGCGCTCGCCAGCCGCCGAGCGTGAGCGCGCCCAACACGAGCATGATCGCGGCGAACGTGAGGTCGGCCCCGCCGCGGAAGACGAACGCGCGGAGCGCGAGCCCGATCAGCACCGCCGGGATCCACGAGCGGACCACGAGCGGAACTGACGATTTCGCGGTCTCGACGGCGCCGGCCGAGTACGCCCCGATGAGCGGTGCGACGACGACCCAGCCGATGAGGAACGGCGCGTAGACCCCGAGTAGGTACAGCGGGTTCGCGAGGAGGAAATCAGTCGTCACGTGGTTGAGCGTGCCGGCAGTCAACAGCGCGATCAGCGCGATCAGATCGCCGACCGCGAGCGGAACGGCGTCGCGGTCGAGACGGTTAGCGAGGAACGACGGAGCGTCCATACCGACTCGTCGGAGTCCCCCCTACTTTGTACGCACGGATTCGAGTCGACCCCCGGGGGGACGCAGTCTGCCGACCGAAGGGTCAGTCGTACAGCGGGTACTCCGCACAGAGTTCGACGACGCGTTCGCCGACCTCGTATATCACGTCCTCGCTGCCGACGTTGTCGACGACGCGATGGATGAGGTCCCCGACCTCGGCGATGGCGTCCTCGTCGAACCCGCGCGTCGTGAGCCCGGCAGTGCCGGCGCGGATCCCCGAGGGGTTGAACGGGGAGCGCGTCTCGCCGGGGACCGTGTTCGCGTTGAGGACGATGTTCGCGGCCGCCAGCGCGTCCTCGGCCTCGCCGCCGGGCAGGTCCGGGTGCGAGTCGCGGAGGTCGATCAGGACGAGGTGGTTGTCGGTCCCGCCGGAGACCAAAGAGAAGCCGTGGTCCTCGAGCGTCTCGGCGAGGACGTCGGCGTTGTCGACGACCTGCCCGGCGTACGCCTCGAACTCGGGTTCGAGCGCCTCTTTGAACCCGACGGCCTTGCCGGCGACGTTGTGCATCAGCGGACCGCCCTGTCCGCCGGGGAACACCGCCTTGTCGATGTCGTCGGCGTGTTCCTCGTCGCACATGATGATCCCGCCGCGGCCGGCGCGGATCGTCTTGTGCGTGGAGCCGGTGACGAAGTCGGCGACGCCGACCGGCGAGGGGTGGACGCCGGCGG
>OBKM01000393.1_pt1 | contig 22084 bp, 19 predicted proteins | sample 1519691 | NCBI WGS metagenome assembly OBKM01 (sample SAMEA37050418, study PRJEB22526) | metagenome | biome: saline pan; feature: lake; material: water | place: Egypt | collected 2015 | depth 0.5 m | reverse complement strand
GTGGACCTGTAACACAGCAAAAGCCGCGCCTCGGTTATCGCCAAGGCGCGGCTTCGGTAGAAGAGCACGTAATGGATGAGTCAGGAGGAGTGCTCGCGCGTCTCGTCAGCCTTATTGAATTCAAACTCGGCGTCCAGATTGGGAGCTTCGACAGAGGCAATAAGGAATGGAGACGTTATGACGGTTGCTGCTGCCTCCCGAGGTTCGAGCTCTGCATAGAAAACCTCGATTACATCGTCGTCGGGATTATAAAGCACGTCGTCGATTTCAATGCCATAGCCAGCTGTTGGGCGCTGGCCAAGCATGATGGCAAAAACGACCTCTTCTTCGAAATTCACGTCGGGCGTTGAGGGCGGGTTCGTGACATGGGCGTGCAGCTCGCTCCAGAGCGTGTCGAACTCATCGGCGTCTCGAATGACACGCTCGTCCCCTTCTTGTATCCCGGAAAAGGTGCCACTTCTCATGTCCCCCTCCTCAATCACATCAAGCTCGATCTCGTCAGATTCCAGCAACTCAGCAGTGAGGGGCACAGCACCATCGGGATCGTCGGAGTCCATGTCTGTAAGTCCCGAGTCGCACCCGGCACCTAGAAAGAGTAAGAGACTGGCAATAACGAGGAGAGCGAATGATCGATAAACAGGCATGGCTCGGATTGGACGATTTAGTGCAATGGAATGTGCGAGGTCGAACGTGGGAGTCATGGTAGCACCGCTCCTAAGAACCTGTTTTGATTTTGGATTCGACGGCGAGAGCGAGCAGCGATGTAGCGAAAATCGGACCACGATCGAGGAGCGTAGTGGGGCTACGGACTGAGATCGGGGGTGATTTGCAGCCCATCGAAGCCGCTCATAGCCCGAAAACATAAATTGAAACAGGTTCTAAGTCCGTGCGGAGGCTGCCTCGCCCGAACGCTCACCTGTACTAAACGCAAGTCGACGGATGTACCTATTCCACTTTTGCTAAAATTGTGTGAAGCGAGTAGTCGAACATTAAAAAGCGGCACTGAAGCTTTTCCTTTCAGCGCCGCTCGATCTGATCTGCAACGGATGTAACGCGGAATGTAACGCTATGCAAACTGCGGGTCGATCTCTGTCTGGCCGATGTGGTTAATGTAGTTGCTGATGGTCTTAATGCCGACGAGACCCACGATCTCGTAGATCACGTCGCGGCCGAGGTCGACGTCTTCAAACTCGCTCAGATCGTCGTCGTTGAGCCATCCGCGCTTGCTCAGGATGCGGCGCGTGGCGCGCACGAGATGGCGCTGTCGGTTGTCCTCGGGAAGGCCTCCTTCGAGAATCGTCTCGATCGTCGTCTCGTCGAGGCCCGTCTGGGCACCAACGGCAGCGTGCGCCTTGGTGCAGTAGTGGCAGTCGTTATAGCTTGAGATCGCCAGAATGACTACCTGCTGCTCGGCCGGCGTAAGCACGCCACTCTCGATGGCGCCGTTGGCCTGCAGGTACACCTGGGCCACCGCTGGGTTATGCGTGGCTATCTCGTCCACCAGATTCGGAACGAAGCCGAATGCCTCGCGAGCCGTCTCGCGAACGGCCGCTGCCGGGTCCTGGGTTGCTGTAGACATAATAAATTTGGTACTTTTGATGAGGGGGTCGCGTCGTAGGATGGATGTTCGAGGCGCCGGGCAATGCCCCAGCGCTTCGTCACCTTGGTGGAGCTGCGGAAAGACTCGTTACGAGTTGGGAGGGCGGATCCTGTGAAGTCGACGCGAAGGTGGGACAGGGAGCCTCGCATCGAAGATTAATCCCTATTATGTTGCACCGTCACCATATTTGATTGGGCACACTTTTCACCATGACCCCCGACCTGCTTCTCCACGGCGGCACGCTTTTCCACCCGAAGACGGGCGATCGAAGGCCGGCGGACGTTCTCATCCGCGACGGCACCATCGCCCGCATTGCCGACACCATCGCGCCGGAGGATCATCCGGACGTGCCGACCTACGACTGCACGGACGCCCTCATCTCGCCGGGCTGGATGGACATGCACGTTCACTTCCGGGAGCCGGGCTATGAGCACAAGGAGACCATTGCCACAGGCGCCCAGGCAGCGGCCGCTGGAGGATTTACGACTGTCGCCTGCATGCCCAACACCGATCCGCCCATCCACACGCGCGATGTCGTGGAGTTTATCGTCGAGCGCGCCGAGCCGACGCCCATCAACGTGCATCCCATCGCGTGCGTGTCGAAGGAGCGCGCTGGTGAGGAGCTCGCCGAGCTGGGCGATATGGCCGAGGGCGGGGCCGTCGCCTTCAGCGACGACGGGGCGCCCGTCCAGCACGCCGGGCTTATGCGCCGGGCGCTCGAGTACAGCACCATGCTCGGCCAGCCGGTCGTTAATCACATGGAAGAGCTTACGCTCAACCCAGACGGGCACATGCACGAAGGCGTCGTGTCGTCCCGGCTGGGCGTGCCGGGCATCCCCGGGATCTCTGAAGATGTCATGGTAGCGCGTGACATCGAGCTCGCAGCCTTCACGGGCGGACACGTCCACGTGGCCCACATCTCGACCGCGCGCAGCGTCGAGCTCGTTCGCCGGGCCAAGGCGCGCGATCTGAATATCACGGCCGAGGTGTGCACCCATCACCTCGCGCTGACCGACGCGGCGGTTGACCGCACGAACTTCTCCACGAACACCAAGATGCACCCGCCCCTTCGCTCAGCCGAAGACCGGGCGGCGCTCAAGGAGGGTCTTCAAGATGGCACGATTGATGCACTCTGCACAGATCACGCGCCGCACGCCTCGTTCGAAAAAGAGGTCGAGTTTACGACGGCGCCGTTCGGCATTCTCGGGCTGGAGACGGCCTGGGGCCTGATCGGCCGCGAGCTACTTGCCCCGGATGTGCTCTCGCTCGAAGAGGCAGTCCATAAGCTAACCGTTGCACCGCGGCGCATCCTGCGTCTGCCGGTGCCGCGACTGGAGGAAGGGGAACCCGCCGACTTGACCGTCTTCGACGCATCCACGGAGTGGACGTTTACTGAGGATCATATTCAGTCGAAAAGCGAGAATACGCCGTTCGTTGGCGAAACGCTCGTAGGCAAGCCGTGGGCCGTGTATAACAAAAGGCAGTTCGTGGAGAATGAGTCAGTTCGTGGAGAATGAGTGATGAGAAAAGACGGCTGACGAGAAGAGACGAAGAAACGGGGAGTCGAAGAGGCGAGGAGGTTCATCGGCTCCTCGCTTCGTCAACTCCTCGTTTCCTATCAGCGCGATTGAGGCAGGCAAAGACTAGAGCGTATCATGACCAGTCCAGATAGCCAGCAACGAGCAGATAACCAGCAACGAACCGTTGGCGTCGCCTTCGGCGGGGTCGCGCCCGAGCACGAGGTGTCGGTGATCACGACGCTCCAGGCAGCGGAGGCGATGGACCGCGATCGGTACACGCTTGTGCCGATCTACGTCGCCAAAGACGGATCGTGGTATACGGGCGAGCATCTGCTCGACCTGGATCGGTACGAGGATGTGGAAGCGGTCGTAGAGGAGGCCACACCGGTCACTGTGGCGCCGGGCGCGCACGGCACGCTGCGACTCGTCGAGGAGCCACCCACCAGCACATTCGATCGCCTGCGTAGCGGTCCGCCCGAGCAGTGGACCATCGACGTCATGTTTCTCGGTTTTCATGGCGGGGCCGGCGAAACGGGCGGCGCGCAGGGCCTCTGTGAGATGTTCAACGTGCCCTACACGGGAAGCGGCGTATTCGGCTCGGCGCTCGGCATGGACAAGGTGCGCTCGAAGATGATCTGCGAGGCCGAAGACATCCCCGTGGTCGACTACGTGGCGCTGCACGAGAGCGAGTGGGCCTATCAGGAGGAGGAAAAGCTCGACCACTGCGAAGATGCCATCGGCTATCCGATGATTGTCAAACCCGCCCGCCTGGGCTCATCGATCGGCATCACGCGCGCCGACGATCGCGAGACGCTCGACACAGCCATCGAGGATGCCTTTCGCTACGACGAACTGGTCGTTATCGAGCGCGCCGTGACGGAGCTCCGCGAGGTCAACTGTGCCGTTCTGGGAGATGCGCGGGAGGCTACGCCAAGCGTGCTAGAGGAACCGCTCGCGTCCGACGAGGATGAGGTGCTCACCTTCGAGGACAAGTACATGGGCGATGACAGCGGCGGGGCTAAAGAGCCGGCGGCCGGCGCTAAAGCTGAAACTGCCGGCGGAGCGGAGGGTATGGCGTCCCTCGATCGCATTGTGCCTGCCGAGCTCGCGGAGGAGCGCACCCAGGAAATCCAGGATCTGGCCGTGCGCATCTTTCAGCTGTTCGACTGCGCGGGCGTCGCGCGCATCGACTTTATGATCGACGAGGCCACGGGCGACCTGTTCTTCAACGAGATCAATACCATCCCCGGCTCCTTCTCGTTCTATCTCTGGGAGCCGTCGGACGTGCCGTTCGAAGAGCTGGTCGACCGTCTCATCGAAATTGCCCAGCGGCGCCATCAGGAGAAAAACGGCCGGATCCGCTATTACGATGTCAACCTGCTCTCTGAACGGAGTCTGGCCGAACTGACCGGTACCAAGGCCGACACTGAGTAACCCACCACCACTCCGTCTGCAAATCTCGCTCGTGTTTGTCCGCTTCTCGACCTTTGGACTCGTCGCTCTCGTAGCCATAAGTGTCCTTGCTCTCGCGGGGTGCGGGGGAAGCGATGGGGAGAACACGTCGGGGACGGGGCTTCCAATGTGGTTGGGAGGAGAAAGCTACTTCGAGGCCCAGATAGACGGGACGCTCCCAGACTCTATTGCAGGCACGGCCGAGTATCGGCTCGACGCGGAAGGGCGCTTGACCGGACTCGAGCTGAACCGAGGCGAGAAATTCGGCGACGGGCTCTCTATCGAGCTTGAACCCCACCCGCCCGAAACACGCACGTACTCTGTTGTCAACCCGAGTCTTTTGGATGCGGCGCGGTCCGACGACGAGCCTGGAGCGACAGCCTTCTTCGTCGATGGAACGCAGCGCTTCACGGCGGTTCGCGGGACCGTCGAGGTCACGGAAGTCGGATGGACCGGTTTGTATGGCACCTTCGATCTTCAGATGGACGGCACCATGGACGAGGCGGTCAACGAGCAGGTAGGCATTCAGCTGACCGGAACGTTTCAGGCCACCGAAGAGGAGCAATAGCCCGCTCTTGGCATAAACTTCATCTCAGGCTGATTTGCATTTGGTGCGGCCGATGCGTACCATTGCTTTTGCTATGAAAAACCGCGCGATCTACGCCATTCCGTCCATCCGACGTCGCCGACTGCGACGAACAGGACCTCTATGTACGGAGTCGGCGCATCGCGATGGTAATGGCTAGAAGCTAAAACATAGCCCACATACCAACATCGCCCTTGCTGAAGGCGCTGGCTCCGACGAGCTGGCGCCTTTTTTTGTTTTTAAACCCATTTTTTGCCATGACAATCGCACTAGCCTTCAGCGGAGGACTCGACACCTCCTTTTGCGTCCCGTATCTCCAGGAAACGTATGATGCCTCAGTCGTCACGGTGACTGTGGATACCGGCGGCATCACGGACGAAGAGGCCGCCACCATCGAAGCGCGAGCCTACGAGCTGGGCGCTGAACACCACATCCTGGCCGACGGATGTGAGGCGCTCTACGACGATCACCTCAGCTACCTCATCAAGGGGAATGTGCTTCGGGGGGACGTCTACCCGCTCTGCGTCGGGCCTGAGCGCGTGGTGCAGGCGCGAGAAGTCGTAGCGGCTGCCCGGAAGGTGGGTGCATCGGCGGTTGCCCATGGCTCTACGGGCGCCGGCAACGACCAGGTACGCTTCGACGTGGCCCTGCAGCTGCTCGGCAGCGACCTCGACGTGCTCGCCCCGATTCGCGAGCTGGAGCTCAGCCGCCAGGAATCGACTGATTTTCTTCAGGCCCGTGGATTCGAGGTGCCGGGTGATACGACGGCCTATTCCATCAACCGCGGCCTTTGGGGGACGACGGTTGGCGGCAAAGAGACGCACACGACGCACGAGCCGCTCCCCGAGACCGCCTATCCGGATACGACGCCTCCCACGGACGCGTCGGATGAGCCGCATACGCTCACGATTGATTTCGAGGAGGGGCTCCCCGTAGCGCTCGATGGAGCGGCGCTCGGTGGCGTGGAGCTCGTCGAGCAGCTCAACGCTGTAGGCGGCGCGCACGGCGTGGGGCGTGACGTTCACGTGGGAGACACCATTCTCGGCATCAAGGGACGCGTCGGGTTTGAAGCACCCGCGCCTCACATCCTCATCGCCGCGCATCGGGAACTGGAGAAGATCGTCCTCACCAAGTGGCAGCGCTATCAGAAGGAGCATCTGGCCGACTTCTACGGCAAGCTGCTGCACGAAGGGCAGTACTTCGATCCGGTCATGCGCGACGTGGAAGCATTTCTGGACGCGTCGCAGGAGGTCGTGACCGGCAGTGTGACTGTGCAGCTGTACAAAGGCAACGTTCGCGTCCTCGGCTGCGAGAGCCCGCATTCGATGTTTGACGCTAGCACGGCCACCTACGGCGAGGAGCATGCGCTCTGGGACGGTCGCGACGCCGAAGGCTTCACGAAGCTGGCAGCCGTGCAATCCAAGCTGGCCATGGCTGCCCGCCCGTCCGAATTCGCGTCGGGTTCCCCTTCTCATAAATCATAAACCCATGAACCACGAGCCAGAAACCATGCCCTCCACTGCTACCATGCGGCCCACGGCTGATGCAGCAACCACTGTGGCCCCCGACGTCATCGCTTCCTGCGTAGCGCCGTGCGGGCTCGAGGCGCCTCTGCCGTTGTCTGAGTACATCATCCCAGAAGAAGGATATTGCGTGGCTGTGCGAGCGCTCGAAGAAAAAACCTGCTACAACCAGGTTGAGGATCATGAGGGGCGCTTTCAGACCATCAAACAGGGAGATATTATCGTGACGGCCCTCGGCGAGCGGCAGGCGCTGAAGGGATACAGCGGCCACGTCCCGCGCCATGTGCGAGGAGGAGATACGCTGCACCTGCTCAACCTGGGCGGTATCGTGGGGCGATGCACCGCCGCCCTCCCCGATCTTGGGGCGGCCCTCCCGGTCGAAGTGCTCGGCGCCGTCATGCGAGAGCGCGAGGGCGAACTCGTCCACGCACGCATCCAGAATCAGGCGATCCCTCCGGCTACCACGCTGGCTGATGGCGCGCCGCTCATCGTGGTCAGCGGAACGGCCATGGATACGGGCAAGACGGAAGCGGCATGTCAGATCATTCAGAAGCTGACGAAGCAGGGGCTCCGCGTAGGGGCGGCCAAGCTGACCGGTGCGGCGCTGCTGCGCGACGTCCGCCGGATGCGGGAGCACGGCGCCGCGGCCTGCACCACCTTTGCCGACGCCGGAATCGTCTCGTCAGTCCACAAGCGAATGCCCCCCATCGCTAAGGGCCTGCTTCGCCATCTAAACGCCGAGCCGCTCGACGCCATCGTCGTGGAGATGGGCGACGGGTTCATCGGGCCCTACGGCGTGGACGAGCTACTGGCAGATCAAGAGCTGCAGCAGCTGACCTGCGCGCATGTAGTCACGGCGACCGATCTCGCGGGCGTTTGGGCCGCTGACCAGCAGTTCCGCGACCGCTATCGGACGACCATTACGGCGGTCACGGGACCGATCACCGATAACGCCGTCGGACGGCGATACGTGCGCCAGCAGCTCGGCCTCGACGCCTACAACGCCCTGCAGCAGAGCGAATCGCTCGCGCAGTGCGTCGCAGCCACCGTCCCCGCGCTCGACTGAAAGCGCATTGCCAGCTCGATCATCGAATTCCCCAGCAACCCATGATTGCAACGAATCATTCGTCATATACGGAACCGCAGGTAGCCGTCCTCCACGGGGCTGGATACGTGGGAGGTGTGCTCGTGGAGCACTTGGTCGCGCACCCCGATCTTTCGCTTCGCGGCGTGACGAGCCGCACGTTCGCTGGCGAGCCCGTGCACGCCGCCCATTCGCGGCTGCGGGGCCAGACGACCCTGGCCTTCACCGACCCGGAGGAGTTCGACGCGTCGGATATCGACGCGCTGCTCGTCGCAGCCGAACACGGGCAGAGTGTGCATACAATCCCGCCGCTCCTCGACGCCGGATACGACGGCCCCATCGTCGACCTCAGCGCCGACTTCCGGTTTGCGGATCCTGCTCTCTACGAAACGTGGTTCGGCTACACGCATCCGGCGCCCGATCTCCTCGACACCTTCACGTACGGACTGCCGGAGGTCGCCGACCCCTATCCGCCGAATGCTAAATACGTCGCCAATCCGGGTTGCTACGCGACGGGCATCAGCCTCGCGCTATGGCCGCTTGCGCGGCAGGGGGTTGAGGCTGACGCGGCTGTGACGGCCCTGACGGGAGCGTCCGGTTCCGGCGCGAGTCCATCGTCCGCCACGCACTTCCCGCAGCGCGATGGCAATGTGCGCGCCTACAAGGTGCTCGCGCACCAGCATCGCCCGGAGATTCAGCAGGTGCTCGGCGCCGCGGTCGACTTCTCCTTCGTGCCGGCATCGGGGCCATGGACGCACGGCATCTGGGGCACGGCGCAGGTTGCGCTCGGCGCGTCCGACGCATCGAACGTGGCCGACTGGTTCGCCGCGGCATACGGCGACGCGCCGCTGGTTCGCTGCTGGCCCGAGCAGCTGCCCGAGCTGCAGCCTGTCGTCGGCACGCCGTTCTGTGACGTGGGCTGGGTCGTGCAGGGCGACCAGCTTGTGATCGGCTTTGCCCTCGATAATCTCTACAAGGGCGCTGCGACCCAGGCAATTCAGAACCTGAATCGAGTGCTGGGTTTGCCGGAGACGGCGGGATTGCTTGCCTCAGACGCTGTCGAAAAAGCACACACTTGAAGAACAAGTGGGCGAATGGGAGCAGAGAGAAGCTTCAATCATCCCCATCTCCTCCATTCATCTATCCAACCTCCAGAGAGCCATGACGACTGAAGAGATCATCCACACCGAGTCGACCGTCGAGATTCCAACCTACAGCAAGATGCCCATCGCGCTGGAGCGAGGCGAAGGGGCGTACGTGTGGGATACCGAGGGCAATCGGTATCTCGACTTCTACGGCGGACACTGCGTGGCGCTGCTCGGGCACTGCCCGCCCCGCGTGGTTGAGGCTGTGCAGAAGCAGGCCGAGCAGCTCGTCTTCTACTCGAACGTCGCGCACAGCCCGATTCGCGCGCAGGCAGCCCAGCGCCTCGTGCAGCTGGCGCCGGACGGGCTGGACCAGGTGTTCTTCGCGAACTCGGGCTCGGAGGCGAACGAGACGGCCCTGAAGCTGGCGCGCAAATACACCGGACGGTCTGGCGTCGTGGCGATGGAGGCGGGCTGGCACGGGCGCACGCTCGGCAGCCTCGCCACCACCCACGACGAAAAATACCGCGCCCCCTACCGCGACGTGCTGCCTGAAACCGATTGGGTCCCGGTCGGTGACCTCGCGGCTGCGGAGGCGACCCTGGCGACGGAGGAGGTGGCGGCCGTCATTCTAGAGCCGATCCAGAGCATCGCCGGCATGAAGGAACTGCCGGCCAGTTACGTGCAAGGGCTCCGCGCGCTCTGCGACAAATACGGCACGCTCCTCATCTTTGACGAAGTGCAGACGGGCGTAGGTCGCACGGGGGCCTTCTCGATGGCTGAGCATCTCGGGGCCACACCGGATCTGATCGCCCTCGCGAAAAGTCTCGGCGCGGGCGTGCCGGTGAGTGCCGTGCTCGCGAGCGACGCTGTCGGCGATTCGGTTGAACCCGGCGATCAGGGCTCGACGTTCGGCGGTGGCATGCTCGCTATGGCGGCCGTGAAGGCGACGCTCGACACGCTCGTTGAGGAGAATCTGATGGGCCGCGCGACGGAGATCTTCGAACGTATCGAGGCAGGCGTGGGCGACGTAGTCGACGAAGTGCGGGGTCGCGGCTGCCTCATCGGCCTCAAGCTGGACCGGCCTGCTGGCCCGGTGCTCGATGCGTTACGCGAGCATGGGGTGATCGCCGGCGGCTCGTCCCATCCGAAAGTCATGCGCTGCATGCCACCCCTCACGGCCACCGACGCTGACGTCCAGCATTTCGTGGAAACCCTCACGACGGTGCTGGAGCCGGCAGCGACGTCGGTTTGAGCAGCTTCGGCCGCGGAGTTCACACAATGTGAGATACGATACACAAGCTGTACAGACGTAGCATGCTATGTCTGTACGATCGACTTTTATCTCTAAGTTCAACATTTACAACGATGCTTACGAAGACAAAAGCTCCCCACTTCCTGAACGGACCCTCCATCGACAATGACACGTGGCGAGCGCTCGTCGAGTCGGCCGTGGCCCATCGGTACGGGACGGCTTCGGCCGGCCAGCCGGGCGCCGGTCGCAGCATCGCGCTTATGTTCTTCAACCCGTCGCTTCGAACGCGCACGTCGATGGAGCAGGCGGCTGCGCAGCTCGGCGCGGACGCCACGACCCTTGTGGCGGGGCAGGGGACGTGGAATTTTGCCTGGGGCGACGAGGTCGTCATGGACGGTGAGGAGGCCGAGCATATCCACGAGGCCATCGGCGTGCTGGCGCGCTACTACGACGCGCTCGGCGTGCGCGTCTTCGCCTCGGGCACCGACTATGAGTTGGACCGCACCGACGCCCGGATGCAGCAGATCGCTGGCAGCGCGACCGTGCCCGTCGTCAACCTGGAGTCGGCCTTCTACCACCCGTGCCAGGCGCTCGCCGACGCCGCAACGCTCACGGATCACTTCGATGGTGCTGTCGAGGATAAAAAGTTTGTGCTCACTTGGACCTACCACCCGAAGGCGCTGCCGATGGCCGTTCCAAACTCGGCGCTCCTGATGGCGTCCCGGCTCGGAATGGACGTGACCGTTGCGCGCCCGCCGTCGCATGCGCTGGATGCGTCGCTCATGAACCAGGCCGAGCAGGCGGCCCGCGCGCAGGATGGGACGGTGACAACCACAGAAGACATCGACGCAGCCGTCGACGACGCCGACGTCGTCTACGCGAAATCGTGGGGCGGACCGCTCGTCTACACGGACCCGGACCGCGAGGCGGCCGAGCGAGAAGCCCATCGCCACTGGCGCGTGACCGCCGATCGCATGGCGACTACCAATGATGGCATCTTCATGCACTGCCTCCCCGCCCGCCGCAACGTCGTGGTCGATGACGCCGTGCTCGACAGCCCCGCCGCTCAGCATCTCCTTCAGGCCGAGTACCGCCTCCACGCGCAGAAGGCCATCCTGGCCAGGCTCTGGCAGTAAGGGCACGGCGCGCCGTGCCCCACCCTCGCGGCCGTGCCCCACCTGCGCGGCCACCTCCGTCCGATCCATCGTACCGAACGCGAACACCGAAAATGACACCTCCCACCCCACCGACCGTCGTCAAGATCAGTGGCGGCCTGCTCGATGACGAGGAGGCGCTCGATGCGTTCTGGCAGGAGATCCGAGCGCTGCGATCCGAGGGGCCTGTCGCCATCGTGCACGGAGGCGGCATGCAGGCCACTGCCATGGCGCGTCGACTCGGCCACGAGCCGACCGTCGTGCAGGGGCGCCGCGTCACGACGGACCTCGACCTCGACATCATGCAGTGGGCGCTACGCGGCAAGCTCAACACGCAGCTTGTAGCTCAGGCCAAGCAGCGCGGGGTCACAGCCGTGGGGATATCCGGAGCCGACGCCGACACGCTGCAGGTAACCAAACGGCCGCCGTGGACCGTCGACGGCGAGCAGGTTGATTTCGGCTGGGTGGGCGACGTGGAAGGCGTCGACCCAACGCTCGTCGAGAGCCTGCTAACGAGCGACCTCATGCCCGTCGTGGCTCCGCTGGGCATCGATGAGGGCGGACAGGTCTACAACGTCAACGCCGACACGGTGGCGCAGGCCTTGGCCGGCGCGCTGGAAGCGGATCGATTGCTGCTCGTAACCGGTACGGGCGGCGTCCGGCGCTCGGTCGAGGCGGCCGAGACGCGCATTGATGTATGTGATTCGACTACGTATGCGTCGGGGGTCGACGAAGGATGGATCGAAGGCGGCATGCGCGTCAAGCTCCAAACGGCCTTCGATGCGCTGGAAGAGGGCGTCGAGCAGGCGTACATCCTCGCGCCCGACGACCTCACCACGCGATCGCGAGCCACGCGCGTCGAGCTCTGAGGCGTCCGGGGTCGCGCCAACAAACGCGGCTATCCCAGTCGTCCACATGCCTCGTCGCTCAAACTACACTACGAAGAAAGCCACGCATCCATGACAGCACCAGTTTCCGTCACAACCACCTACCCTCCAGCCGTCGACCTGCTGCGCGGAATGATTCGGTATCCGTCGACCAGCGGAGAGGAGGCCGCCCTGGCCGATTTTGTCACGGAGCATGTTGAGGAGCGCGGTGTCAGCGTCGCGCGCCACGACGACAATATTTACTTCAGCCTCGGCGACGGGCCGCACGGGCTCCTTTTCAATACCCATCTCGACGTGGTGCCACCGTCGGATGGCCATCCGTTCGATCCGTTTGATCCCGTTGTGCGCGACGGGGTGCTCTACGGGCGCGGCAGCGTGGATGCCAAGTCGAGCGGCGCGGCTATGACGACGGCCCTGCTGGAGCTCGCCGAGGCTGGGTGGCACCCACCGAACGGACGCCTCATCGTCGCGCTCACCACCCACGAGGAGGCGGGCGGCGCCTACAATGGCCTCCAGGCGCTCCGCCCTCATCTTCCGGCTCATCACGCCGGTATCGTGGGGGAGCCGACCGGCCTGCAGCCGTGCGTCGCGCAGAAGGGGCTCCTCATCCTCAAGCTTCACGCGCAGGGAAAGACGGCGCATGCCGCTCGGTCGCACCTTGGCGAAAACGCCATTCTCCAGGCCATGCGTGACATCGAGCGATTAGAGACCCTGTCGCTCGATTGCGAGGATCCGCATCTCGGCGCGCCGACGCTGACGGTGACCACCATCGAGGGCGGCACGGCGCGCAACGTGGTGCCCAGCTGCTGCACCCTTGCCGTGGACATCCGCACTACGCCGGACTACCCGCATAACGAAGTCGTGGCCATGGTGGAGAACACCGTCGAGTCCGAGGTTGAGGTGCACAGCGATCGGTTTATCCCCGTAGCGACCGACGAGGACGCGGCGATCGTCCAGGCGTGCCACGCTGCTCTGCCCAGCGCGGAACCGTTTGGCTCGCCGACGGCGTCAGACTGGATCTTCCTGCCCGACTTGCCCGTCGTGAAGCTCGGCCCGGGCTCCAGCGATCGGTCGCATACGCCCGAAGAGCGCATCTCCATCCCGGAGGTCGAGCGCGCCGTCGAGGCCTACAAGGACATCGCGGCGGCGTATTTTGAAAGGGATGGACGAGTGGATGAGTGGACGAGTGGATGAACAAGCACCGAGCCTCATCCGCTCTCCCGTTCCCCCATTCTTCCATCCCCCATCCCACCACAATTCTAGTCTTTAATATCCAAGTTCTCGTTCTGACATGTCCATTTCGCAATCAACGCCGCTCTGGCACAAAGGCACCGCTGCCGCCGACTGGGTCACGCGCTTCACCGTCGGGGAAGATTACCGGTGGGATACGATGCTCCTGCCTTACGATGTGCGCGGAACGCGCGCTCATGCCTGGGGGCTCGCGCAGATCGACGTGCTGTCGGACGAGGAGCTCCGGCAGATCGAGCAGACGCTCGATGATCTGCTCGACAAGCACGCGGCCGGAGACATCGCCGTGGCCCCTGAAGACGAGGACGCGCACACCGTTATCGAGCAGTACCTGACGGAGCAGCTGGGCGCGGTCGGCAAGAAGGTCCATGCCGGCCGCTCGCGCAACGACCAGGTGCTGGCGGCGCTCCGGCTCTTCCTGCGGGAGGCCCTGCAAGAGCGCGCCCGTCAGGCGATGGGACTGGCTCATGCGCTCTGCGATCTCGGCACGAAGCACGCCACCGATCTCATGCCCGGGTACACGCACCTGCAGCGGGCGATGCCATCGACTGCTGGACTCTGGGCGCTCGGCTACGCCGAAGTGCTGGCGGGTGATCTGGACGCGCTGCGCGACGCGAAGCGGCAGGTGAACGTGTCGCCCCTGGGCAGCGCGGCGGGCTACGGCGTGCCGCACCTCGACCTGCCACGCGAGGGTGTGGCCAAAAGGCTCGGCTTCCGCGACCTTCAGACCCACGCGACCGCCGTACAGCTCACCCGCGGAAAGCTGGAGCTGCACGTGATGCACGCGCTCGTGCAACTCACGGGCACGATCAATCGGCTGGCGTCCGACCTGGTACTTTTCAATACGGCCGAGTTTGGGTTCGTCGAGCTGCCGCCGGAGCACTGCACGGGCAGCAGCATCATGCCGCAGAAGCAGAACCCGGACGTGCTGGAACTGGCGCGTGCGTACCACCATCGCTTGCTGGCTGAGATGCAAACGCTCACCACCCTGCCGGCCAATCTGCCGTCCGGCTACCACCGGGATTTGCAGCTCACCAAAGAGGCCGTCATGCGAAGCGTTGTGCTTGCAGGCGATCTGCTGACAGCCATGACAAACGTGTTGGACGGCCTCCGCTTCAATACGGAGCGCATGCGCGAGGCCTGCACGCCGGCGCTGTTTGCCACGCATCAGGCGCTCGCGCAGGTAAAAGAGGGAGTCCCGTTTCGGGAAGCGTATCGGGCAGCAGCCGAACATCCGCCCACTACCATTCCCGATGCACCCGACGCGCTCGACGCCTACGAAACGGTCGGAGCGCCGGGGCAGGGCCGTCCCGATCGCGTGCGGGAGATGATCGATGTGCACGCGGGCTGGAGCGGTTCGGAGAGCTAGTGCCCGCTCGCAAGAGAGCAGGCTTTTGGTAGCGAAGACGTTCCAAAGCGTTCATTGGACCGGTCAAGCCGCGGAACGGAAGGAGTACATATCAACATTAGACGCTCCTTTCTCGCGTTACTCGGCTCCACTAAATATTCATTTCAGCGGGCGCGGCGGGAGGTGCTCCCGTGAACCTTTGCCTCATCCTCGCGTTAAGGGAAGGCTCTCAATCGAATCCGCCCTTTTTGTACTGGCCGCGGTTGCACGTTACGCATGTTAGATTCGACGATTTCCCTGCTGCGCGAGCACGAGCGCTTCTTTCTCATCACCCATCTGGGGCCCGATGGGGACGGCCTCGGCTCTCAAATCGCACTGGGGCGCTTTCTGGAGAAGCTGGGCAAGCAGGTGGCTATGATCAATGCCGATGATCCGCCCTACAACCTTACCTGGTTGCCTGGCATCGACGATATCGAGTCGTTCGACGGCAGCGTCGCGCAGCACGAGGCGCTGGCCGAATCCGACCTGGTGATCATTCTGGATACCAACGGGGAGGAGCGCCTCGGAAAGCTGGGCTCGATGATTCGAGACAGCACGGCCGACACCCTGCTGGTCGACCACCACCGTGAGCCCGAACGCTGGTTCGATCATTTCTGCGTGCGCGAATCGGCGGCGGCGACCGGCCAGCTCGTCTATGAGCTGATCCATGGCATCGATCCCGACCTGATCGACACGCCGATCGCTACGGCGCTCTATACGGCCATCATGACCGATACCGGCTCGTTCCGCTACAGCAGCGTCACGCCGGAGGTGCACCGCATCGTGGCGGATATTCTGGAGCGCGGCTCCGTGCAGCCGGCGCCGATCCACGAGCGCATCTACGATCGCAAATCGATGAACGGCCTGCGCCTGCTCGGTCGCATGCTAAATCGCATCCAGCTGCGCTACGACGGGCGTGTCGCCTACTCGGTGGTGACGCAGCGCATGGTGCGGGAGACGGGCGCGAGCTGGAACGACAAAGACGGGTTCGTTAATTACGTGCTTTCGATTGAGGGCGTGAAGGCCGCGCTGCTCTTCTCCGAGGTCGATGACGGTTCGAAGATCAGCTTCCGCTCCGAGGCCGAGGTGGCCGTCGACGAGTGGGCGCGCCACTTCGACGGCGGCGGGCATCGCAACGCCTCGGGCGCCTACGTCAAAGGGGAGTTTGAGGAGGTCATCGAGCGCGTTATCGAAGCCGCTCCTGAGTACATCGATCTCGGCCACGATCCTACCGTAGCCGACCGGCTCACCGAAGAGGACGCCGCCTATCTCGAAACGCTACTCAAAACGAAGAAAGACAATTCCTGATGGACGTTACGGTCACGGAGACCCCACTGGCTGACCTCGACGCCGATCTACTTTTCATTCCGCTGGTCGAAGAACCGCCCGAGGCAACGATCGACGGGTTGGCCGAACAGCTCGGTGCGGTTGTCAAGACAGCCGCCACCGACTTCTCGGGCGACACGGGCGAGGCCGTGCTCGTCTATCCGGACAAAGCCACCGCTCCGCGGGCTGGTCTGCTGGGGATGGGACCGGCCGACGACCTTGATGCTGAAGCCATCCGCCGCGCGGCCGCTGGAGGCGTGTCGCTGACGGAAAAGCGGGACATTGAAACTGTTGCCTTTCTGCTGCCAGAGGTGGACCTCGATCCCGCTGTTGTCACGCAGGCGCTCGGCGAGGGCTTTCGGCTCGGCGCCTACCAGTTCACCGAGTACAAAACTGACAGCGGACATCCGGCGCCAGAGACGCTACTCATCCGCTCGGAAGACCGCGCCGTACAGGAAGGGGCCGAGCGCGGGCGTGTTTTAGCCGAAGCGGCCTGCACAGCCCGCGACCTCGTCAACCGATCGCCCGATCGCAAGACGGCTTCTCAGCTGGCCGACGCCATCGTCGCCTCCAGCGACGCGCACGGCTACGACGTTGAGGTGTGGGACAAGGCGCGCATCGAGGACGAGGAGATGGGCGGCCTGCTGGCCGTCAACCGCGGCAGCGTCGAGCCGCCGACCTTCTCGCAGCTCACCTGGCATCCGAGCGAGGCCGTGAACGACCGGCCCATCGTGCTGGCTGGAAAAGGGATCGTGTTCGACACGGGCGGGCTTTCGCTCAAGGACACGAAAGACTCGATGGACTTCATGAAGGCCGATATGGGCGGCGCGGCGGCCGTCATCGGAGCCTTCGAGGCGATCGCCGATCTTGAGCTGCCCCTGCACGTGGTGGGTCTGATTCCGGCGACTGACAACCGGCCGGGCAAGAATGCGTACGTGCCGGGTGACGTCCTGGAGATGCACTCCGGCGCGACCGTCGAGGTGCTCAACACGGACGCCGAAGGGCGCCTTATCCTGGCCGATGCCCTCTCGTACGCGCAGTCGCTCGATCCGGAGCTTGTGGTCGACGTGGCCACGCTTACCGGCTCGATCGTTGGTGCGCTCGGCTCGACAGCGGCGGGCGTCATGACGCAAGAAGACGAGGAGGCGTCGGAGCGTCTCTACGCTATCCAACGAGCCGGCGAACGGACAGGCGAGCGCGTTCATCCGCTGCCGATGTACAAAGAATACAAGGAGCACCTCGAAAGCACCGTCGCCGACCTGAAAAACGTAGGAGGCCGCGCTGCGGGAGCCATCACGGCCGGCAAGTTCCTGGAGCATTTCACGGAGTACCCGTGGATGCATCTCGACATCGCAGGGACGGCGTTTCTGAAGAAAGGCAAGCCGTACCGTCCAGAGGGAGGGACCGGGTTCGGCGTGCGGCTCCTGGCCGACTTTCTAGATCACCACGCTCGGGCTCATCAGATCGACTGAGCCACGGGCTGTCATTTCTCACGTCATGTTGTGCGCTAGATCTGAATGTCTTCTGTAACATCCATCCCACGTGTCGCCATCACGCTCGGCGATCCGCACGGTATCGGTCCCGAGGTGGTACTAAAAAGCCTGCAGGACGAGGCACTCCGCGATCGAATTGTGCCCATCCTGATCGGTTCGGACGACGTGCTCGATGCCCACGCGGACGTGCTGGGCATCGAGGGAATGGCGTTTCGGACGACCGAACCGCCGGTCGAGCAGGCCCCCTCACAGGAAGTAGCCGTCGTAGATGTCGGAGAAAATCCCCCGCTGCCGATCGAGTTCGGGGAGATCACAGCGGGCGGTGGCGCGCTGGCTATGCGCGCCGTCGAGACCGCCACCGACGCCTGCATCGACGGCTGGGCCGATGCCATGGTGACCGCACCGCTGTCGAAGGAAGGCATCGCGCGGGCAGGGTATCAGTTCCCGGGACATACCGGGTTTATTGCCGAGCGAACAGGAACCTCATCACCCGTAATGATGATGGTTGCGGGCGACCTGCGCGTAGGGCTTGTGACCGTGCACGTCCCGGTGGCTGAGGTGTCTCAGCGCATCACGAAAGAGGCCGTGCTGGAGAAGATCCGCGTGATCGATCGGAGCCTGCGCCAGGACTTCGGGATCGCTGAGCCGCACATCGCCGTGCTGGGACTCAATCCGCATGCCGGCGATGGAGGGGTCATCGGAACGGAAGAGATTGAAACCATAGCGCCTGCGCTTGAGGTGGCCCACGCACGCGGGTTTCACGTCGATGGCCCCTACGCAGCCGACGGCTTCTTCGCCACCGGCCTCGACGGCGGGCACGACGCCGTGCTGGCCATGTACCACGATCAGGGGCTCGTGCCGTTCAAGGCGCTTGCGTTTGATCGAGGCGTCAACTTCACGGCTGGACTGCCCATCGTGCGCACCTCACCCGATCACGGTACGGCGTTTAACATCGCAGGAGACGGCGTCGCCTCAGCCGGGAGCATGAAGTCGGCGATTCGCCTTGCGGCAGACGTCGTGGAGCAGCGACGAACTGTTGAAATGAATGAAGGAAACGAAGAGCCGGGGAAACGATGAGTCGAGAAGAAAGTCAACCGGTTCAAAAAGCGGCCCCCTATTCCGCCCTGGCCGTCGGTTACGATCTGGTCATGCAGCACGTCGAATACGAGGCGTGGGCTGCTTACATCCACGACCTGTTGCAGCGCCACGGGGATGATATCGAAACGATCTTGGAGCTGGGGTGCGGCACGGGCTCTTTCGCTCTTGAGATGCAGCCGCGCGGCCCATACACGTATCGCGCTTCCGATCAGTCGCCGGAGATGATTCGCGTGGCTGAGATTAAGGCGCAGGAGGCAGGGTTACCGATCCATTTTGCGGTGCAAGACTTCACTGACTTCACAGTGAACGAGCCGGTCGATGCGGTCCTCCTGCTATATGACGGGCTCAACTATCTACTGGAAACGGACGATCTCCAGGCGCTCATGCGATGTGCATACTCCGCGCTTCGCCCGGACGGGTTGTTTTGTTTTGATCAGAGCACGCCGCATAACTCGCTCCAAAACGCCGAGGGATTTACCGACGAAGGCGCTGCTGAGGGATTTTCGTACGTGCGAGAGAGTGAGTACAATCCCGACACCCGCATTCACACAACAACGTTTGAGCTTACGATTCGAGGGGATACCTATCGGGAGAAGCATCAGCAGCGAGCCTACACGAAGGAAGAAGTGCAGCAGTGCGTGGAGGCAGCCGGCTTTGAAGTTGAGGCGGTCTATTCCGAGTTTACTACGAGCGCCCCTTCTCCGTCATCCGAGCGGATCCACTGGTTCGTCCGGCGACCGCCTGGTGCATAAGGGGGCTGGCTTCGTATATTCAGCGCGCGGTACGGTAGGTCAGATATCTTTTTCATGCGGCGCCTTGAAAATGTACGACCGCGATTTTCCAACACAATCATCTCTAGAGCGCATGACCACCGTCATTGAGCTGGACGACGTATCGGTTTCGTATGAGCTGCCGAATGGAGTCCAGCAAACGGTGGTCGAGCACGTGTCGATGCGCCTCGAACGGTCGGAGATGGCCTATCTGATCGGCCCGACCGGCAGCGGGAAGAGCACCCTGCTGCGCCTGCTCTACATGGATCTCTTCCCTGACACAGGGGTCGTCCAGATCGGCGACTACCGATCTGATAAGATCAGTGATGGCGAGATTCCGTACCTGCGCCGCTCCATTGGCGTCGTATTTCAGGACTTTCATCTGATGCCTGATCGGAGCGCTTACGAAAACGTGGCCTTCGCGCTATACGCCACAGGAAAAAGCGGCACCACGGTCAAGAACCAGACGATGCGTGCGCTGGGGCGCGTCGGGCTTGCGCACAAGCGGGGTCAATACCCGCACGAGCTCTCAGGGGGCGAGCGGCAGCGCGTCGTTATTGCCCGAGCGATTGTCAACCACCCGTGGGTGCTTCTCGCCGACGAGCCCACCGGTAATCTCGACCCGAAGGTAGCCGACGACATTCAGGAGCTGCTCGTCGAGCTGCATCACCAGGGCATGACACTTCTCATGGCCACGCACGACTATCGCATTGTCAAAAAGTACCCGGCGCGCACGCTCGCGATCATGAACCGCCGGCTCGTGGAGGTCGATCCCGAGACGCTCTAATACCGTCTATAAGGATCAAAGAACGGGGGGCTATTGAAGCCGCAACCGGCCGGACTCTGCTGACACCTGTCTGCCTTCGAAGGGAGAAGTATCCGAACGGTAGTCTTCAGCGGGGCTGCTTTCCTGTGGGCATTTTGCTGAAAAACAAGATCCTGAACGACACGGTCCTCGACTCCGGTGCCAAAACACGGAGAAGCGTGAAGATATGTTAACACTTTCGACGGCTGTCTCTATACAGGGAAACACCTGTTTGGGTCTTCCGTGCGGAGCGCATGTTTTGACAAGAAACGGACTCTCGTACACGAGGGCAGTTGATGAGGCGGTACGGTTCCACCATTGAGGACTGGTTTGACGCTCTCCAGGCGTACTGGGAGAGCCAGTCGGCGCGTCACAACCTGGCCACGGTCCTCATTGGGAGCTTCTTTATATCCCTCATTCTTACCGAGTTGAGTCGACTAGGGTGGTTGCCAGGCGGTTTAGGAGCCATCATACCCGGCAACCACTTTTACGCCATTGATGTGGCGTTCACCTTATTTCTCGTCTTCGAAGTGATCGCCCTAGTATTTGGATTAGCGACCTCGGTATCCGACGCGGCAGGCAAGCAGCTGGAGATCCTCTCGCTCATCCTGCTCCGCCAGTCCTTCAAGGAGCTGGTCAACTTCGAAGAGGAGCCCATCGAATGGTCGCTGGAGAAGCCGGAAGCTGTTGAAGCCGTCCAACTCGTCGTGGTGGACGCGACGGGGGCGCTCGTGATATTTGCCATCGTAGGCTGGTTTTACTACCTGCAGACTGACGAACCCTTTGCTGGGACGAAGTCCGATCTCCGGCAGTTCATTGTCGCCAAAAAGGCGGTGTGCCTGCTTCTGTTTGTGGCATTCGCTGTAGTGGGAGTGTATTCCGTATATACCTTTCTGGTAAACGGTATCGTCTATCCGTTCTTCCCCACGATATTTACTATCCTCATTTTCAGTGACGTGCTCATCGTCTTCATTGCACTTCGCTACAGCACCCAATATCACATCGTATTCCGGAACTCCGGTTTTGCCGTTGCTACTGTTTTAATTCGGTTGGCCCTGGCGGGTCCGCGGTATTACGATGTGGTGATTGGAGTCGGAGCTGCCCTCTTTGCAGTGTTCGTTATGCTAGCTTACAATTATGCCAGTCCTCCCATTCAGGAGGCTGAGGCCAGCAATCGGGAGCGAGTAGGTGGCGACGAAGACCAAGCACCGAAAACAGCTCCGATGTAGGAGGGGCCGCTGCGATCGGCAAACGGTACAGCGTCTCGTCGATCGTCGTATGAATCGCATAGCGCAGATGCACAGCACAGACACGCGAAGTTAGGAGAGATGTGGACATCGAAAACTGAACGAAGGATTCTTCCATATACTCTTCCAACAAAAGATAGAGAAAGGCCGCTGTGAGCCGGTTGCGGTCCAAAAGAACGGCCATTATATTGAACCGGATTTGCAAACAAGCCTGCGCTCGGCGGACCATTCGATATGCCGGGCGCGCCTGTAGCCAGCGGTAAGAAGCCCCACCGATTCGCTCACTCATCCCCACTCGTGTTCCTGAAACGCGTTTATGTTTCAAGACATAGTTGAGCTTCTCAATGACCTCGTCTGGACATATGGCATTCCCGTCGGGGAAGATCAATGGATTCCCTGGGTTGTCATTCTGCTTCTCGGAGCCGGCGTTTACTTCACGATCCGGCTGAGCTTTGTTCAGATCCGACAGTTTCGCCACGGGGTCATGGTGACGTCGGGCGCCTACGATGACCCGGACGATCCGGGCGACGTGTCGCACTTCCAGGCGCTTACGACCGCGCTCTC
>OBKM01000392.1_pt1 | contig 22102 bp, 15 predicted proteins | sample 1519691 | NCBI WGS metagenome assembly OBKM01 (sample SAMEA37050418, study PRJEB22526) | metagenome | biome: saline pan; feature: lake; material: water | place: Egypt | collected 2015 | depth 0.5 m | reverse complement strand
TATCAGTTTTTGGCAACCAGGACTGCCGCTGTCGTTCTCCTCACCCATCAGGGCTCGCAAATGCAGCACTCGTGATGCAGCTCAATCGGTCCATTCCGTGAATGGATCGACCCCTTTCCATTTCGACCGCTCGTCGTCTTATCCATTCCTCGTCTCTCCGTCTCGATCTGTTCTCGATCGCGGGGATTAGTTGACCGCCCCATAGTGCACGCTCATATAGTCGGCAATGGCGCGGGCAAAATGCTGCGCTGCCGGCGGATGGTGGCGCAGCCACAGTTCCGGTTCGATCACCTCCACTTCCATCACGACCCACCGGCCGTCAGAGTCGCGCACCATGTCGACCCGCCCGTAGGCCGGGTCCGGAGTGCAGGCCTGCATGGCACGCTCGGCTAGTTCGACCTGCGCGTCGGTCGGCTGGTACGTGTGCACCGTTCCGCCGTGGTCGTCCTGCACGCGAAAGTCGCCCTCCTGGGCCACCTTCCGGACGGCATGGGTAAACGTCCCGTCGAACACCATGAGCGTGTCTTCGCCGGTCTCCACGACGTCTTGAAGAAACGGCTGAACAAGAAAGGACTCGGATGCGAGCAGGGGCCGAATGGTAGATTCAACCTCGGCGGCGTTGTCTCGATCGAACCGATACGTGTGGCGGGCCGCGCCGGATATACAGGGCTTGATGACGCCCGCATTCCACCCGGTGTCATCGAGTAACGCTCGGAGGTCGATCGCGCTGCCCTGCTCGAGAAACCGGGAGGGGACGACCGGGACGCCCCGTTCGTGGAGGTCGGCCAGATAGTGCTTGTCGAGATTCCACTCGATGAGCGAAGGGTGATTGCAGAGCAGCGTTTGCTGCTGAACCCGTTCCAGCCAGTCGGTGAATGCGGAAAAGCGGTCGAAGTAGTCCCAGGTCGTACGGAAGACCGCGCACCGAAATGAAGACCAATCGACGTCCGGATCCGCCCAGTTGACGCGGACGGAAGAGAGCCCGATGTCGTCGAGCGCCTCCTGAAGCAGCCTGGCTTCACGCAGGATATTGGCAAAGTACCAGTCGTCGTCGGGAGCCGTGGATGCCGCGTACCGACGTTCGGTCAGCAGCGCAACATCCGCTTGGGGGTGGGTCATAGAAGGAGAAAACAGCCGTTGTATGCTCGGTGCTAATGCAGAGAGAAGCAAAGATAGCACTCATGGAGCGACGACCGAAACGAGGAGCCTGTCAGAGTGAACAGTTTTGCATGCATTTAATCAGCAAGCCCAGAAGCAGAGGACGCGGTCTTCTCGACATCGAGCCGGTTGCTCCATCTTGCCAATCAGCCCTAGCATCGCTAAGAACCTGTTGACGTTAGCGGGTCGAGTCCTCTCCATATCGACCCACTATATCGATCCACTCTACATCTCATCCATTTCCTGTCTCTCCGTCTCTCTCCGTTCTCTGCCGCGGTTTCAGGTAGTTTCTTTCTACAATTCTGCTACATCGTTCCACCAGGCCATCTTGTGTGGACAGACCATGGGGCCTTCGTAGTTGAATGTACACATTGAGTTTATGACTATGGTTGCAAGAGTTTTTGCGGCAGGTCATCCCAACAGTCAACCTGCCGTACAGGCTTGGTTGATCGACTCACTGGAAGCGAATCGCCACAGAGGAAAGTGCCGATGGATGAAAGTACCTCAGAAAGCGCGTCAACGCCCTCTCGCTCTGATCTTTTAGACCAGCTTGAGCGGCTCCTGGGAAGCCGGGATCCCGACTTCGATGAGCTCGCCCAACAGCTCGAGCAGTTGCAGGGCAGGGTGGCTGAGAGAAACGGCGACCAGTTCGCACAGAAGTGGTTCGACGTGTATGGTCGCCCTTTCGAGATGGGCCGGCTGGCCTACGAACGGTGGGACGAGCTGGGAGAAAAAACGAAACAACAGATCGTAGAAGAGCTTCGCGTAGCTGAACCGATTGGGGACGAGATGAGCTATCTCTCAGACCCGAGCTGACGGGCGATTGAACCGGTCCGCGCAGTGCAGGCTTGATCTTATTTGACCCGAATTGTGTGATTCCGGACTTTGATCTGAAATCTGCCAGGGAGGGGGTAAAAACGGCTAGAGATCCTGCATCAAGTTCAGGATGACAAACTGCCGCGCAGGTCACAACTCAAATTACGTAGGCACCGAAGATCTGAGTGGGGAGCAGTTTGCGGCGGAATCTCATGGGTCTCGCATAGCGCAAAAGCTCCCTAGAATCGCGCCTCGGAATGTCGCTCCGTGAACCTCCCCCAGTATCCATGCATCGATATCTATGCACCGACTCCTTCGATCAGAGCTCGCCCGCCTCTTGAACGTAAGTCAATCAGCGCTGGAGCGGGCAACCCGCCGAGGAGAGACCTGCGGCGGATACCCGGTGGCCAAGTGGGCGCTGCGGCGGGGACGTCAGGTGCTCTACGAGATTCCCGATGAGGTCGTCGAAGAGCTCAAAGAGCCCGATGGGAGGTACCTGAAGCAACAGAGCCGGGTCATCAGGACCTTCATGCGGGACACCTGACGAGAAGAGGGCGTCACGATCCTGTGAGAAGCCCGCTACGGCGGGCACGCGCACTCAGACATTCCGTTTCACTTCGGGCATTTGTCTTGTCTACCTGCTCGCGGCATCAACCATGATTTGCATGGCGAAATGGTGTTGGCTCCGCAACAGCGGCGTGACACGTGATGCGTGGTGTACGTTTCTCGAGTCCCCCCTCTCGCGTATCGCGTGCTGCGTTTCATGCGCCGATCGTAGGTAGCCGTACCATTCCCGTCCGCGATTGACGATCGACAAAGCACTACTGGGAATCCCAAGGACTCGCTGACAGCGCCTTTCCTGTCTGGACAGTTCCTCTCTTGCTGCTTGAATTCTCAACTTGTAGACCTCGAACGCTGTGCCATCGACTGCTCTCGTCTGGATCCGAAACGACCTGCGCATCCGCGACCACGCGCCGCTCCGATACGCGGCCGACCATCACAACCGGGTGGTGCCGGTGTACTGCTTCGACCCGCGCCACTTCGGCACCACGATGTTTGACCTGCCGAAGATGAGCGCTATCCGGGCCCGCTTCCTGCGCGAGTCCGTCCAAGACCTGCGTGGGTCCCTTCAGGACCTCGGGGCTGACCTCCTGGTCCGCCAGGGTCGCCCGGAGAAAGTGCTTCCCCGGCTCGTCGAACAGACCGGAGCCGACGAGGTGCTTCAGTTTCAGAAGGTAGGGGGAGAAGAGGCAGCGGTGGAAACCGCCGTCGAGGAGGCGCTTGCTGGCACCGACGCCGTGCCGCGGTTTTTCTGGGGCAAGACGCTCTACCACATCGATGACGTGCCGTTCGAGGAGCCCGCGGATATCCCGAACGTCTACACGAATTTCCGAAAGGCGGTGGAGAAGAAAAGCCAGGTTCGACCGACCATCGAGGCGCCGGACTCGCTGTCGCCTCTGCCCGACGACCTCGACCCGGGCGCTATCCCGACGCTCGATGATCTCGGCTTTGAGGATGACGGGGGCGTCGACGAGCGGGCGGTCCTACCGTTTCGGGGCGGCGAAACGCGTGGGCTTGATCGCATTGACGAGTACATCTGGCGCGAAGACTGCCTTAAAAAGTACAAGGCCACCCGCAACGGCTTGCTCGGGGCCAACTACTCTGGAAAGTTCAGTCCGTGGCTCGCGCACGGCTGCATCACCCCGCGTCAGATTCACGAAGAGGTCGAGCGTTACGAGGACCAGCGGTTCGACAACAAGTCGACCTACTGGATGAAATTCGAGCTTATCTGGCGCGATTTCTTCAGCTACGTGACGTGGAAGGTCGGGGACCGGTTGTTTCGCCCGGGGGGCATCATCGGAAACGACATTGACTGGCGCTACCACGAGGAGTCGTTCGAGCGGTGGGCCACCGGCACTACCGGCATTCCATTCGTCGACGCCAACATGCGGGAGCTAAACCTGACCGGCTACATGTCCAACCGCGGTCGGCAGAACGTAGCCAGCATGCTCTCGCAGAGCCTGAAGCTGGACTGGCGGATGGGAGCGGCCTACTTCGAGTCCCGCCTGGTCGACTACGATGTGGCCTCCAACTGGGGCAACTGGGCGTACAACTCCCGGGTGGGCAACGACCCGCGAGCTCGCTACTTTAACATCGTAAAGCAGGCGAAGCGCTACGACGAGAACGGGGAGTACGTGCGCTACTGGCTGCCGGAGTTAGAGGGAGTTCCCGACCAGTACGTCCACGAGCCGCACAAGATGAGTCACGAGCAACAGAAGCAACATGGCTGTTTGCTCGGAGCCGACTACCCGAAGCCGCTCGTTGACCTGGATAAAACCTACGAACGCATCCGCAGAGAACGCGGGTAATGGACTCAGCAAAACTACAGCTCGACCATCACCTTGATCGCCTCTCGGTTATCCATCGCAGCGTAGCCTTCGGGCACTTCGTCTAACCCGATGGTCTTGTCGAATACGGGCGACGGATCGAGGGTCCCGTCGAGCACATCGTCCATCAGTTCCGGCATGTAGGCTCGCACGGGCGCGATTCCCCCTTGAAGCGTGATGTTCTCTCGGAAGAGCCGAAACATGTCGAGCCCTCCATCTTCGGCCCCGAAGGGAACGCCCACGTAGCCGATCGTCCCTCCCGGCCGGCAAACCTTGATCGCCGTTTCGATTGCCGAGGCTGCGCCTACGCACTCCATAACGTGACGTGCGCCGCCGCGGGTCATCTCCCGAACTGCTTGAACGGCCTCTTCTCCTCGGCTGGACACGAGATCCGTAGCGCCGAACCGACGAGCTTTCTCCAACCGATCTTCGTGGTGTCCCATTGCGATAATCCGCTCGGCACCGAGGCGCTGCGCAGCCAAGACGGCGCAGAGCCCGACGGCTCCGTCGCCAACGACCACGCAGGTCGATCCAGCTTCTACCCCGGCCGACACAGCCGCATGATGACCGGTGCCCATGACGTCAGTCAGCGGGAAGAGCGCCCGCAGCAGGGATTCGTCGCCTTCTACGCGCTCAGGAATCTTTACAAGCGTGCCGTCGGCATGAGGAGCGCGGACGGCTTCTCCTTGGGCCCCGTCATTTTCCGCCGCCCAGACGTTTCCGTGCACACAGGAGGTGTGCAATCCCTGACGGCAGAACTCGCACGTCCCATCGCTGATCGCGAAGGGGGCCAGCACGCGGTCCCCGACGTCCAGCGACTGCACCTCACTGCCTACGTCTTCGACAACTCCCATCGGCTCGTGTCCGGTTCGCCATCCAGGCTCGTAGTCGCGATGTCCGCGGTAGAACCAGAGGTCCGACCCACAGATCGCCGTGCGCGTGACCCGCACAATGGCATCGGTAGGCGCCTCAATGTTCGGGTCCGGGACGTTTTCAATCCGGATGTCACCTGGCCCGTGAAAAACAGCGGCTTTCATAGAAGAAGCAGTCTAGTTTGGTGAACAAGCATGTGTGATTAGTCAACAGGGCAATGCTGAACGCCCAAGCGTCTCCCAGTCTCCAGCAGGGGCGTGTGATATTCCATCCTCGTAAGAAAACGCCGCACCGGCCAATTTGCCGAACCCTCCGTCCCCGGCAGTTCGTTGATCGACACGAAGACAACCATGATTGCAACTACAGCCGGGCCTCACTTGCACATTGCTGGTCAACTCCAATGGACCTCGTCTCAAACCCTGTACTTAGTGATACGGAGCGCTCAAAGAAGAACGGGCGCCCAGACACCATCTTTTATCGCGAGCCCCGCTTCGTCCAGCACGTAGATGACCGGTTTCGAGAACGGCTCGCGGACCTCTACCGTGAACAGATCGAACCGGACTCGCGCGTCCTCGATCTGATGAGCAGCTGGGTGTCGCACCTTCCGGAGGATCTCGAGCTGAGCTACGTCGAGGGCCACGGCCTTAACGAGGAGGAGCTGGCAGCCAATTCATGGCTCGACGACTACTTCGTTCAAGATCTTAATGCCAGTCCCGACCTCCCGCTGGAGAGCGGGACGTTTGACGCTGTGCTCTGCGCGGTATCGGCACAGTATCTTCAGTATCCGGAGCGCGTGTTTACCGAGGTAGCTCGTGTCTTAAGGCCGGGAGGCATCTTTATCGTGAGCTTCTCGAACCGAATGTTTGCCCAGAAGGCCATCCGTGCCTGGAGAGAAGCATCCGGTCGAGAGCGGATTCAACTGGTAGAACGCTGCATCGAGGCCACGGGTGCCTTTGAAGAGCTGGAATCGATCAGGGAGAGCCCGTTCGTTCCACCTACCCAGCGATTCCTTGGGGGAGCTCCCGATCCGTTTTACGCCGTCAGCGCCCGAAAGCCTGATAGCGTGTCAACGTCAGAGTCTCGCTAACAGGTGAGACGTTCAGAGGCAGAACAGCTCCCATTATGAGCGATGCTTCGATCGACACGACCAAAGTGGCCGAGTTTCTCGGACTCACGTTTGGCATCGCATGGATCAGTGCCTTGGCTCTCTGGATGGCTGGTATTGGGCACGGGACGCTCGCGGGCACGGTGTTGATCACCATCTTCGTGATGTGGGCGCCTGCCGCTGCCGCTATTATCGTCCAGTGGCGGCGCGGCGCCTCGGTGCGGGAGAGGTGCGGCCTGCGACTCGGGCGGGTAGCGTGGAGCGCTGTCGCCTGGATCGCTCCCGTGGCCTTTATGGCTGCTGCAATAGGTGTAGGGCTGCTGCTTCCCAATGTATCGCTAACAACTGACTTCAGCGCCTTTCTGATCGAGCAGGGCGTTCCTCCGGAGCAGGTCGATGCCGTTGCGGAGCAGCTAGAGGCCCTCCCGGTGTCGCCAGTCGTGCTTTTCGTGGGAGCGGGACTCGCCGCAGGGCTTACTATCAACGCGCTGGCAGCTCTGGGCGAAGAGCTTGGCTGGCGCGGTCTATTGCTTGCAGAGTGGGCGCCGCTGGGTTTCTGGAAACTATCTCTCTGGACCGGTCTGGTCTGGGGATTTTGGCACACCCCTGTCATCCTGCAGGGGCATAATTTCCCGGAGAATCCCATTCTGGGCATTGTAGTCATGACCGGGGCTGGAATGGCGATGGCGCCGTTCTACACATATTTCGCGCTCCGCGCTCGGTCCGTCCTCGCGCCGACCTTCTTGCACGGCTCGTTCAACGGGCTCGGCGGAATCACGATTGTTTATCTCTCCGGGGCTGGCAACCTGGTGACCGCGCCGGTGGGACTGGTTGGCATCGGGGCGGCGCTCGTCATCACGGCGCTCTGCGTGGCCCACGATCGGCTTGTCGCCAGCACGCCCATAACAACGGGGGCGCCGCTCGCCCCGTGGGCGACGGACACCGCCCCGACCGGCGAGTCGTCGTGAGACCTGTCTGCTGGCCGTCGAGAGGATGCAGGTCACAGGGAAGACAACCCCAATGGCAGCAGTGGTGGGGCAGGGGGCAGGTAGAGAGTACACTCATCCTGTGCACGCGAGTGGGGTCGGGGTAAATACTACTGGCCTCGGTCCGTCGTAGCGATGCTATACTCCCGCACGCGTCCGCCAGGCGATAAGGATTTCAACCTTGTTACAACCCAGGGTTGACGTCCTGGGCACCATACTTGGTATGTTAAAAGCTGGTGAATGACACCGGCGCATTGGAAAAACCGGTGTGGCGTTGAGAGCCTCAAGCCCGCCTCGGCCCTCAGTCGGGGCGGGCTGTATGTTGCCTCCTGATTCTTTCGAACCGGCCACTGATCGCACAATGAACGATTCGCCAGAGCATCGCATGGCCATCCACGAAGCAGGGCATGCGCTGGTAGGTTGTCTGTTGGGCGCCGATATTCGCCTTGCAACGGTCGATTCCGAGGTTGTCCAAGAGTATAACTCAGAAAGCGCCGGCGGCGTGTTACTGCACAGGCGTCCGGATACCGAGACTAGCCTCGCGATGACATTTGCAGGTAGCGAAGCCGAGCGCCTCATGTATGGAGAGTCAAAGGATGCCGGGATGGGAGATGCTACACGCGCTGCCGACATGACTTATGACTACAATGAGATGCAACAGGCGGCTCAGCGAGCGCGTCGAATCTTGAAGGACAATCGCACGGATCTCGAGCGGCTCGCCGAGCGGCTTATCGACCACAGAACGCTTGAAGCGCACGAAATAGAACAGGTACTCCGCGACTGACGTCTGCCATTTCCCGTCGTCGTTGCAATCGGCACGCTTCCAGTTTTCTACCCTATATACCTTTATGCACGTTATTGGCATCCTTCATGGCAAGGGCGGGGTTGGCACGTCAACGATCGCCGTCAACCTCGTCCGGGCGTTGCAGCTGCGAGATTGGAGCGTGGCGCTCATCGACTGCGACGCGCAAAGCACATCTCAGCACTGGAAAGCCTCCCGCTCCGATCCCGAGGCGCTTCCGCCGGTCTTCTCCGTCGGGGCACCTGATAGTCTGCGGAGCGTCAGCGCGCCCAGTAGCCTGCAGAGCGATGTGCGGAGCTTGAGCGGATCGTTCGACGCGGTAGTTATCGACGGCCGAGCGACGCTTGAGCGGCTGCACGTAGCGATCGTGGAGACCTCCGACCTCGCCCTGATTCCGGTCCAACCTTCTCCAGCGGATATCTGGCCGTCGGAGGACATCGCGCGGATCATCCGCAAGCGCCAGGATACGACGGGACGCCCGGAAGCTGCGTTTGTAATCTCCAGGCGCAGGGCCGGGACCCAGATTGGTCGCGTTGAGTCTGTCCTTGAGGGATATGACCTCCCCGTGTGGGCGGGCACGTGCGACCGTGCGGCGTACGTCGAGGCGATGGGCGAGGGGCGCTCCGTCGTCGAAATGGACGACGAGGAAGCAGCCCAGGAAATCGAAACGCTCACCGACAACGTGGTCGGCGCTCTTACGGACCGCGAGTGAGGTCAGCACATCTACACATCTAGGAGCGCGCCAGACATCCGGCCAACTACGGCGCCAGACACGTCTGTCTCACGATCTTCGACTTACTGGCCCGTTAACTGACAGCCAGCAACTGCCGCTCAGAACCCGTCCGTGGCCCGGTTCAGAACGGGGCGAGCCCGACTCTTCACCGTTGAGGACGTCGCGCTCCGCACGATGGGGGGGAGTCCTGACCTTGATCGTACCTGCGTTAGCCATCTCCTACAGGGAGCCTAGCATTGCAATCGGTGTGGCGACCGCAGATGGGGTGATCAAGCCTGTTTCGCGCCACAGAATGGTGGCGCTCCCCGCAACTTCTTAAGCTTGGAAAAGAAAAACCCCTGAGGCCGCTGCTTGGCGGCGCCCAGGGGCGATTTGGAAGCTCAAAACGCGGTGCGAAAGGGGGGACTCGAACCCCCACGGGCATGCGGCCCACGAGATCCTAAATCTCGCGCGTCTACCAATTCCGCCACTTTCGCATGTACTACAGGTCACGTGTAACCTGCTGTGATCGTATATTACGAACTACTAAGAGTTCCTTGCGGATCAGCATAAGCCCATCAGTGTATGGGCTTATGTATTCTTCTGGCGCCGACATCAGGCAGCCGCACCAACGCCTCGGGCTTTTACTGATTGATACCGAATCTGCACTGTGTCTCGACCCCTTCTGATCCTTGCAACTTTTGCACTCTTCGTTTGGGCCGGAGAGCTCGGGACCGGAGCGGTGCCTGCCCTCTCGACGACCCCAGCGGTTGCCCAGGAGACGAGCGACGATCCCCCCGATCAGCCGCCCTCGCCCTGGCCCCAAACCATCGGAATGAACCTGTTTGGGCCCGATGATGTCGACCTCGATACGGTGACGGCGCACCCCTTCGACCAAGGTCGCCTCCACACGTTCGACGATCCGCCCATCGAGCACTTCCAGGACACCTACAATTTTCCCGTCGACGACACCTGGTTCGAGCGTGCCCGCCAGGGAATGATCCGTCTCCCGGAGTGTAGCGGCTCGTTTGTCTCTGAGCAGGGACTCGTCCTCACCAACCAACAATGCGTGCAAGACTACGCCGCTCAGGTCAGTGACGCTAACGAAGATCTGGCGGAAGACGGGTTTTATGCGTCCTCGATAGAAGAGGAACGACCCATCGATGACGCCTACGCCGAGCAGCTCGTTGATGTCACTGACGTGACCGACGAGGTGGAAGCCGCCCTCGCTCCAGCCGAGACGCCGGCCGAGCGAGCCGCAGCTCGCCGAGAAGCCATCGAGCAAACTGAAGAGCGACTGGCGGAAGAGCACGACGCGGCCACCCACGTGGAAGTCGCGCCTCAATACGAGGGGGCGCGCTACGCCGCCTATACGTTCCGGCAACTTGAGGACGTGCGCCTTGTCTTTCTCCCGGAACGGGCTGCCCGCTCGCTCGGTGGCACCACCGACCAGTTCACCTATCCGCGCCATACGCTCGACATGGCGCTGCTGCGCATCTATGAAGGGGGAGAGCCGATGGAGCCCGAAAATGCCTTCGCCTGGGCGCAGGGAGGCAGCATGCCGGGCGATCCGGTCTTTGCCCTTGGCCATCCAGCCCCTACGCACCGCCATGAAACAACGGCTCAGCTGGAGCTTCGGCGCGACGTCGTGGATCGTGCGCTGATGAACTGGTACGATGCACGAGCAGAGGCGCTCGCGGAATTTGCCGCGGACCGTGCCGTCGACGCAGCCTTTCGCGATCTGCACCGGACGACGCGCTCCAATCGAAAAGCCTATCAAGGACGCATCGAGGCGCTGAATGAGGGGTACGTGCTGGCCCGCCACCGGTCGGCCGAACGTGCGCTCGCGGATTCGCTGGCGGCCAATTCCAGCTTCGATGATGCTTACGGCGGACTGATTGATAGTCTGGCCGCGATTCAAGACGAAAAGCGCCAGTTCGCCGACGCTCACCAGGCGTTTGTGGGAATGGAAGACCCGTCACTCAGTGCTCCCGTCCTGCGCCGTGCGCTCGTGGCTGATGAGTGGACGCGCCAACGGGACGCCGGAGCCTCTGCCGAATCCCTGACCGATCTGCGCGAAGAGCTGAGATCTATCCCAGACATTCCGGACGCTCTTGAGCGACGGTTTCTTGTTGATCGACTGGAACGCCTCGTCACTCACTTCGGACGCGAGCATGAGATTGTGACCGAGGCACTTGGCGATCAGTCCCCAGACAGCCTCGCCGCACGGGTGCTATCGGAATCGGCGCTTGCGGACCAAGAAAGCACCGAAGCTGCGTTGACGGACGACGCCCTCACGCGTGAGGATCCTGCGCTCAATCTCGTGGAGGCGTTCAGTGAAACGTATCGCGATTACCGAAGCGCCTGGAGCGGCCTCGGAGGGCGTGAAGCCGAGCTCGCCCGTGAGCTCGGGCAGGCGCGCCTCGCTGTCTTTGGTACCGAACGACCGCCGGATGCCTCGTCCACCCCCCGCATTGCGGATGGGGTCATCATGAATTACGAGTACAACGGCACGCGAGCACCGCCTTACACCACCTTCTACGGCCTGTATAGCCGACATCAAGCGTTCTCGGGCGAGGAGTGGCAGCTACCCGACCGCTGGATGGACCCGCCGAGACCACTCGATCGATCTACTCCGGTGAATCTTGTCTCGACGAATGACGTGGCCGGCGGCAGTCCGGGCGCGCCACTGGTCAATCGGAATCTAGAGGTCGTTGGTGTGGTGGCCGATCGTAACGTCCAGGGGCTGGCGGCTGACTATCTCTACATGCCCGATCAAGGAATGCGCGCCGTCTCGGTCGATGTGCGGGGCATGCTAGAAGCGCTGGGAGCTGTTTACGAGGCCGATCGCCTATATCTGGAGCTCACCGGTGGCCCGTTCGTCGAATCCGAAGAGGCCGCCGAGGCCGTCCCCGAACGATTTGAGCCGAACTAACTGCTGGCTTTTACTTACAGGCCGCGCCTTATGCACCAATCGAACAGTATGATGCAACGGTTTTTCGTTCCGCTAAGCACGCTGGCACTGGCGGCCCTTCTGCTAATTGTTGGGTGCTCCAGTCCAGGAGAGACGGTCCGCGTAACGGATCGTCCCGAGCCCGAGCCGGAGCAAGAAGAGCTCCAGCCGCGCCAGGAGTTGCGTATCGAAATGCCGGCGGGCTTCGACACAGTAAAAACCCGGCCGCACGACCATGGCAAGATGTGGACGTTCGACGATCCCCCCGTCGAGTATATCGAGGACCGGTACGACTTTACGCCGGACGACGAATGGATGGAGCAAATCAAGGAAGGCGCCCTTCGATTTGGGGAAAACTGCTCGGCCTCGTTCGTCTCGCCGCACGGTCTTGTGATGACGAATCATCACTGCGCGCGCAATGCGATCGGCCAGGTGACGCAGTCGGGTGAGAATCTTCTCCAAGAAGGGTACGTAGCTTCGCGGCTTGAAGATGAGCGGGCGGTGGAGGATCTGAGCGTCCGGCAGTTTGTCGAGGTTGAAGAAGTCACTGAACAAATCTACGACCCACAGGAGGAGCAGACGCGCCGAGGTCGGGCCACGCGGGCTGAGGACCGGCAGCGCCGAGCCGAGGAACTGGAAGAGGAGCTGAATGAGGCCGCGCAGGAAGAGGACCCTCGTCTTCGGGTAGAGGTCACCGCTCAAAACGAGGGGGCCCGATACGCAGCGTACACCTTCCGCGTGTACAACGACGTGCGCCTCGTCATGGCTCCAGAGATGCAGGTCGGGTTCTTCGGCGGCTCGCCTGACAACTTCACATACCCCCGATTTAATCTGGATGTAGCCTTCCTTCGCGTCTATGAAGAAGGAGAACCCGTTGAACCCTCCGCGCACTTCTCCTGGAATACCGAAGGAGCCGAGGAAGGAGATGCCGTGTTTGCCGTCGGCAATCCGGGGAATACGAGTCGACACGGCGCCGTCAGTCAGCTCAGGTTCCAGCGCGACTACACGCTTCCTCAAGAGCTCGAAGCCCTGCGTAATCGGCAGGAGATACTCCGCGACTATATCGAGGGGCGCATCACGGCCGTTGATTATCCGGAGCTTCAGAACCTCTTTTTCTCAATCGAGAACTCGGTTAAATCTACCGAGGGACAGCTTCGCGGCCTGCGCGATCCCTATCTGATTGCGCGCCGCACGGCCAGCGAGCGCGAGCTGCAGGACGCTATTATTGCGACGGACAGCCTGCGTGCCCAGTATCGCGATGTGCTTCGGGAGATCGAACAGCTGCAGCGCGCCAAGGAAGGCTCCGTACGCCGCAGCGAGGCGTTTACTTTCTTTACCAATCCGCAGATCGGATCGCGCGTCCTTACCCGCGCCATGTTTGGGTACTTTTTCGATACGCTGCAGCGCCGACGTGCGCCCTCCGAACAGGTCGAGAACATTCGCCAGCAGGCGGTGCAGATGCGCGACTGGCCCGATGAAGTTGAGACGGCTTTTATTGAGCTCCGGTTCGAGGAGATGAGAGACGCACTGGGAGAAGGCGATCCGACGATGCGTCGCATCCTTGGCGATAAGACGCCGAGAGAACGCGCCGAACAGCTGGTCGAAGAAAGTGCGCTAACCGACTCCAGCCGGTATGTGAGCATCCTGGACGACGGCTACCGGGGTAGCGACGATGTTACGGTGCCCATTATCGAGTCGATTGCACCGCTCTTCTTCTCCTATTCGGAGCAGCGCGAGAACTTCCGCAACTCCGAGCGAACGCTGGTCACAGAGCTTGCTCGCGCCCGGGAGGCGGTTTTTGGTCCTCGGCTTGCCCCGGACGCGTCCTTTACGCCCCGACTCTCTGACGGCGTAATCGACAGTTACCACCACAACGGTACTCGGGCGCCTGCCTTTACCAACTTCTACGGCATGCTTGACCGGCACTTCTCTCACCAGGAGGCTGCCTGGGATCTGCCGGAGATCTGGCGTGAGCCGCCCGAATCGTTTGACCTGTCAACCCCGCTCAATCTGGTGTCCACAAACGACATCGCGGGGGGAAGTTCAGGGTCACCGCTGCTCGATAAGGACCTCAACGTTGTGGGAGTGATCTTCGATAGTAACACGGAAGCGTTGCCAAACCAATTCCTCTATACGGACACGACGGCGCGCTCCATCTCTGTCGACGGACGAGGGATCCTTGAAGCACTGTCGGAGATTTACGAGGCCGATCACCTCGTACAGGAGCTGACGGAAGAAGAGCTGGTAACTCCTGCCGCAGCCCGCTGATGGGAGCCAGCAATCACATTATTTATCCGTCACCAGCTGTGAGTGCGGCGGCGATGGCGGGGGTGACCTCAGCAATGCTCTCGACCGATTGGAAGTGGTGAGCCCCGCGGCCGTAGGCTACAAGCGGCACGGGGTTGCGCGTGTGCGTCTTGCTCGACGTACGCTCCAGGTTTCCATGATCGCTGGTAATGACGAGAAGGTCCCGGTCGGGGTCGAGATGGTCGAGCACGCCTGACAGGAAGCGGTCGATCGATTGTACGATGGAAGAGGGGGGTGCGTCGAGGCGCCCGTGCCCGGCCTTGTCGGTCAGAAAGTATTCGTAGAGCGTGAACGCGTGCTGGTGAGCAATGCGAGCCAGGCGCACTCCGGCCTCCCGCTCCGAGATCGTCGGTATGCTGTGTCCGATGCGGTGCCAGCCGCTGCCAGTCAGGTCGGCCGTCAGCGCCTGTTCGTTGGATAGCTCATCGATGCCGCGGATTGGAACGTCGGCTTCCAGACAGCAGCGCGTCGTCACCGTCCACCGATCACGCCGCTTTACGACCTCGAAGAATCGGGGCGGATACGCGTTCGCAAATGCCGCTGATTGGCTGTTGGACGACAGGGCGTGCACCTTACGGAAGATGTTCTCCTGCGCGAGAATCGGCTGCGTTTTCGAATGTGGGAAAGGCCCGAAATGGCGCCCGACCACTTCGGCGCAGTTGACGCCGGTGAACAGGGTGGCCTGCCCGGTTCCACTTTGCGGCAAGCCGTCGACATTCAACGTTGCGTCAATCGGGTGGAAGACATGGTTGGGAGACAACACGGCGGAGGCGTCTGCCGTCCAGGCCGATCCATCACTCAATGCTTCAAGCGACGGCCAGGAGCGAGCGAGCGGGTTGTCCTCCTGAGGCGGACCGAGTCCTACTCCATCCAGAAAGATAAACAGGAGGTGGCGCATGGTTGAATTGATATCACTTCGTTAAAATCAGCAACCCATACGTCAGAGCCCTGATCTCGATCCGAGGAATCGCACTGTGAATCATGAGAAGGAGTCGATTACCGTCATGCCCGGCTCCTCGTAAGCGTCCATATTCATCAAGACCGAAGCGGCATCTTCCAGGGGAATGGTCCGGCGGATCAGTCGATCGGGTCGAAGGGAGCCGGACTGCACCATGGCTAGGAGTGCCGAGTACCGGTGGGTCTGGATACCGTGCGTTCCGCGGATGTCGAGTTCGTCGGCAATAACCCGGGCCATAGGTACTGCAGCGCGCTGGTCATCGCCCACCATGAGCCCCACCTGCACGTGCGTGCCACGTTTTCGGAGGTTGGCCACAGAGTTGAAGCACGTTTCGGCGCTACCAAGCGCGTCGATCGACACGTGCGCGCCGCCATCGGTCGTAGTGGTCACCGCTTCGACGATGTTCTCGGTGCTGCGAGCGTTGATCGTGGCACCAGCGCCGGCGTCGCGCGCGAGCGCCAGCGCTTCATCGCTGATATCGACAGCGACCACCTGCGCGCCCACCGCCCGAGCAATCATGACGGCGGAAAGGCCCACGCCTCCACAACCGTGAATGGCGACCCACTGTCCGGCAGAGACGTTGCCCTGGTCGATCACCGCGCGGAATGCCGTAGCAAACCGGCAGCCCAGAACCGAGGCCGTTATATCGTCCACTTCGGGAGGCAGGCGCACGAGGTTGGTGTCGGCATAGTCGACCGAAACATATTCGGCAAACGAGCCCCAGCCGTGAAAGCCGGGCTGGAATTGCTGGGGGCAGACCTGCTGGTGGCCGGCTGCGCATTGCGCGCAGCGCCCGCACCCGCACACGAATGGAAGCGTCACCCGGTCGCCGGCCGACCACTGGTCTACAGCCGATCCGGAGGCCACCACCTCACCAGCAATCTCGTGGCCGGGCACGTGCGGCGGCGTGATGGCGGGGTCGTGCCCCCGCCACCCGTGCCAGTCGCTCCGGCACATGCCACTCGCGTTTACCTTGAGCACGACACCGTGCGCGGAGGGCGTTGGGTCAGGAACGGTCTGAAGCTCGATCGGCGCCCCGAAGGCGTCGTAGTGGAGGGCTTTCACGGCGATAGGAGAGAAATGGGAGAGCCAAAGTGGGAAAGCTCACGATACACTGCTTGCTGTGCAACACCATAACAAAAAGCCCCACCCGGCGCAAGCCGAGCGGGGCGGTTTGGGCGCAAGGAAAAAGACACGTCAGGCCGCGACCGGAGCGCCGCGCAGGAAGTCGCGCAGCACGTAGTGCAGGATGCCGCCGTGACGGAAGTACTCGACTTCGATATCCGTGTCGCAGCGGTTGATGGCTTCAAAGGTAATTTCAGTGCCATCGTCTTTCGTCGCGGTCACTTCGACCTCCTGACCCGCCTCGAGATCGTTGTCGAGAGGGATGTCGAACGTCTCCGTGCCGTCGAGACCGAGCGAGTCGGCGCTGTCGCCTTCCTTGAACTGCAGCGGCAGCACGCCCATGCCAATCAGGTTGGAGCGGTGGATGCGCTCGTAGCTGTCGGCAATGACGACGCGCACGCCGAGGAGATCGGTGCCTTTCGCGGCCCAGTCGCGGCTGGAGCCCATCCCGTAATCTTCGCCGCCGAGCACCACGAGGGGCACGTCGTTCTCCTGGTACTCCATCGCGGCGTCGAAGATGGTGGTGATCTCGCCGTCTTTCAGAAAGTTGCGCGTATAGCCGCCTTCGATGACATTCCCGTCCTCGTCGCGCGCGAGTTCGTTCTTGATGCGGATGTTGGCGAAGGTGCCCCGCATCATCACCTCGTGATTGCCGCGCCGCGCGCCGTACGAGTTGAACGCGCGTGGTTTCACGCCGCGCTCCTTCAGATATTTGCCGGCCGGATAGTCTTCCGGAATCGAGCCGGCGGGGGAGATGTGATCGGTAGTCGTAGAGTCGCCGATCTTAACCAGCACCCGCGCGCCTTCGATCGACTCGATGTCTGGGACCTCGGGCGAGATGCCCTGGAAGAACGGCGGTTCCTGGATGTACGTGGACGCTTCGTCCCAGTCGTAGACGTCGCCTTCAGGGATCTTGATGTTATTCCACGTTTCGTTGGACGTCTCGATACCTTCATACTCCTCTTTGAAGAATTCAGGTTTGACGACCTCGTTGATCGTCTCGCGCACCTCTTCGCCCGAGGGCCAGATGTCGTCGAGGTACACGTCATTGCCAAGCGGGTCTTTGCCAATCGGCTCCTCGGTCAGATCGATATCGACCGTGCCGGCGAGGGCGTAGGCGACCACGAGCGGCGGCGAGGCGAGGTAGTTCGCCTGCACGAGCGGATGGATGCGCCCCTCGAAGTTGCGGTTGCCCGAGAGCACGCCGCTCACGATCAGGTCGCCGTCTTTGATCGCCTCCTCGACCGGCTCGGGGAGCGGTCCGGAGTTGCCGATGCAGGTGGTACAGCCGTAGCCCACGAGTCCAAAGCCCAGCTGGTCGAGGTACGGCAGCAGGTCGCCTTCCATCAGGTAGTTCGTGACGACCTTCGAGCCGGGGGCCAGGCTCGTCTTTACGTACGGCGGCACATCGAGGCCTCGCTCCACGGCGTTTTTCGCAAGGAGTCCGGCACCGACCATCACCGACGGATTGCTCGTGTTCGTGCAACTCGTGATCGCCGCGATGACGACATCCCCGTGCGTGAGATCATGCTCCACGTCCTTGTTATCGACGTATGGGGCCGATGCGTTGAGCTCCTCTTCGTCGCGGCCGAATCCTGTGGGCCCCGACGGAGCCGTAAACGACTCCCGGAAGGCCTCATCCAGATCAGGCACAGTGATGCGATCCTGGGGGCGCTTCGGGCCGGCCACGCTCGGCACCACGTCGCCGAGATCGAGCTCCAGCACATCGAGAAACTCCGGCGCGGGCGTGTCCTCCGTACGGAAGAGGCCCTGCTCCTTCGCGTAATGCTCCACGAGATCGACCTGCTCGTCGCTTCGTCCCGTGCGGCGCATATAATCGAGCGTCTCGTCGTCGATGGGGAAGAAGCCCATCGTGGCGCCGTACTCGGGCGACATATTGGCGATCGTCGCGCGGTCGGGCACGGTCATATTGCTCAGGCCCGGCCCGAAGAACTCCACAAAACGTCCCACGACGCCGTACTCGCGGAGCATCTGCGTGACGGTGAGGACAAGGTCCGTAGCTGTTGCGCCCTCAGCGAGCTCGCCGGTGAGCCGGAAGCCCACCACCTCCGGCATCAGCATGTAGAGCGGCTGGCCAAGCATGGCGGCTTCGGCATCGATCCCGCCGACGCCCCACCCGAGCACGCCGAGCCCATTGATCATCGTGGTATGACTATCCGTGCCGACGAGCGTGTCGGGATAAGCAACGTCGATGCCTTCGTCGGTTTCGTGCGTCCAGACGGCACGACCGACGTACTCCAGGTTGACCTGATGGCAAATGCCGCTGGCCGGCGGTACGACCGAGAAGTTGTCGAACGCCTGCTGGCCCCACTTCAGAAACTCATAGCGCTCGCGGTTGCGCTTAAACTCGAGCTCGGAGTTAAGCTGCAACGCCTCAGGAATGTCGTAGTAATCGACCTGTACAGAGTGGTCAATGATCAGGTGGACGGGCACCTTGGGATTAATGGTTGACGGGTCGCCCCCGAGGCGATCCATGGCCGAGCGCAGGGCCGCCAGGTCGACGACCGAGGGCACTCCCGTGAAGTCTTGCAGCAGCACGCGCGCTGGCTTGAAGGGAATGTCTTCCTCAGCGGGATTCTTCGGATCGTAGGCCGCGAGACGCTCCACATCGTCTTCCGTGACGGTTTTCCCGTCTACGTTGCGAAGCAATGACTCCAGCAACACGCGAATGGAAAAGGGAAGCCGGTCAATGTCGTACCCTTCCTCTTGAAGCCGATCGAGCCGGTACAGATAGGCCGGTCCGGAGCCGGTTTCGAAGGTATCACGCGCATCGAAGGGATCCTTCTGTATTTCGGGCATGGCTCTGGGCGTAGTCTTATGAATGATTGGTTCTTGGCCTTCAGCAACCATTCATTTAAACATTCAGGCTCCGAAATAGATCGCCTTCAAGAGCCGAAAGTGGATCCGCGAATGTAGAATTCTAATGAATGTCAAGTGTATCCAAATAGGAAAGGCGACCTGGCGTGGTCCCAGATCGCCTAGAGTGTGCTAAGAGAAGCAAGCGAGCAGATTACTGCTGGACGATTGTCTCCTGCACGGAGGCCGGGGATCCATTCGCATCGGAGACCGCCTTTTCCTCTTCGGGAACCGAAAAGAAGGCCTCCGGGTCGCGCGTGGGCTCGTCTTCGAGCGAGTGCTCGATGATTTCGCTCATCCGTTCGACGTAGGTGATCTCAAGATCATCGAGGGCGTCGTCCTGAATTTCTTTGACGTCCTTCTGGTTTTTCTCCGGCAGGAGCACCTGCTCGATTCCAGCGCGCTTGGCGGCGAGCACTTTTTCTTTGATTCCCCCGACCGGTAGCACAAGGCCGCGCAGTGTGATTTCGCCCGTCATGGCCACCGTGTGCTTTACCCGACGTTGGGTATAGATGGAGACGAGCGCCGCGAGCATGGTAACGCCAGCGGATGGGCCGTCTTTAGGAACGGCGCCGGCGGGGACATGCACGTGGAGGTCCCAGTACTGAAACGCATCCTGCGGGATGCCGAGCTCTTCGGCGTGCGACTTCACGTAAGAGAGCGCCGCCTGGGCCGATTCCTTCATCACATCGCCGAGTTGACCGGTGAGCGACATGCGCCCCTGACCGCGGGAGATGGAGGCCTCGATAAACAGGATATCCCCGCCGACAGACGTGTAGGCGAGCCCTGTCGCTACGCCCGGCACTTCGGTGCGCTCGGCCACCTCGGAGAAGTGCTCGCGCGGGCCAAGGTAACCCTCGACGTCGTCTTCGTCGACGTGGGACGTTTCGGTTTCGCCCGTGGCGACCTCTTTAGCAACGCCTCGGGCGACGGATCCGATCGTGCGTTCGAGCTGTCGCACGCCAGACTCCCGCGTGTATCCATCTACGAGGTGGAGAATTGCGTCGTCGCTCAGCTCGAGGTGCTCTGCCTCGAGGCCATTCTCCTCAATCTGCCGGGGGACCAGATACTGCTTGGCGATCTGGAGCTTCTCATAGGGCGTGTACCCGTTGATCTCGATCATCTCCATCCGGTCGCGCAGTGGGCTCGGGATCCGCTCCAGAAAGTTGGCCGTGGCGATGAAGAGCACCTTCGAGAGGTCGTAGTCGAGCTCCAGGTAGTGGTCGTTGAAGTTGTCGTTCTGCTCGGGGTCCAGCACTTCGAGAAGCGCGCTGGACGGGTCGCCCTGGAAGCCGGAGTCGAGCTTGTCGACTTCGTCGAGCATAAACACCGGATTATTCGTCCCGGCCTTCTTGATGCCCTGGATAATGCGACCGGGGAGGGCTCCCACATAGGTCCGGCGGTGGCCGCGGATTTCGGCCTCGTCGCGCACGCCTCCAAGGCTCATCCGCACGAACTCGCGGTCAAGCGCGCGAGCAATACTCTTCCCGAGGCTTGTTTTACCGACGCCCGGCGGGCCGTAGAGGCAAAGGATGGGTGCTTTCATGTCGCCCTTGAGCTTCAGCACGGCCAGGTATTCCAGGATGCGCTCCTTCACATCTTCGAGGCCGTAATGGTCTTCGTCGAGGATGTCGGCGGCGCGCTCTACGTCGAGGTTGTCCTCAGAAAACTCGCGCCAGGGAAGGTCCAGAATCCAGTCAATGTAGTTGCGCGTGACGGCGTAGTCGGGAGCCGCCGGATTCGTGCGCTCTAGCCGCTTGAGCTGCTTCTGAACGGCCTCCTTCGCATGCTCGGGCAGGTCCTTCTCCTCAGCACGCTCGCGTAGCTCTTCGATTTCGCCGCGCTCGTCGTCTTCGCCGAGCTCTTCCTGAATGGCTTTCATCTGCTGCCGCAGGAGGTACTCGCGCTGCTGCTCGTCGACGTCCGACTTCACGCGCGAGCGGATCTCTTCCGAGAGCTCAAGCACCTGCCGCTCCTCGTTGAGCTGCTCCAGCACCTTTTCCGCCCGCTCGAGGAGGGGGATAGTGCTCAGCAAATCCTGCTTGTCCACGACATCGATCTGGAGGTTAGAGGCGATGAAGTGGATCAGGAAGGTGGGCGACTCGATGTTCTCAATGGCGTCCGCCGCCTCGCTGGGGAGGTTCGGCGACATGTTCACGATCTGGATAGCGAGCTCCTTGATAGAGCGAATCCGCGCCTGGAGCTCGACATCGGGCGTCTCGTCGTCCTCTTCGATCGGCTCCACTTCGGCGACGAAGTACGGGTCGGTCTGCACGTACTCCGTCGTGCGAAACCGCCGCTTGCCCTGAATGACGACGGACTTCGAGCCGTCCGGCATCTTGATGAGCTTCAGAATCTCAGCAACGCTCCCCACATCATAGAGGTCGCCCGGGGCAGGCTCCTCAATGTCGCTGCTCCGCTGAGCAATGACGCCGATCTCTTGATCGGCCTCAAACGCCTCCTTCACCAGCGTCAGAGAGGTGTCGCGTCCCACCGTGATCGGAAGGACCACGCCGGGAAACAGCACTGTGTTGCGGAGCGCCAGGATGGGCAACTGGTCGGGCACCTCCGTGCTTCCCATCTCGGCCTCTTCTTCAGGCGTGGGAAGCGGAATGCTCTGTTCCGGGTTTTCTTCAGACAGCCAGTGTGAACGGTGATCAGTCATGTGGGAGAGGGGAGTTGGCCCAAAAATTCAGCTCGATGGGGTGTACCTGCGCATCCAATTGCCGTCGGAGCGGTCAGCCGCACGCGACGGTTCGCTGGAAGCACGTCAAGCGATTCGGTCCGGTAGTGATCCGAGACGCCGCCGTACTCTGCTCACCTAGATTCTGATCGCAGAGATTATAGCTCTTTAAAAACACGATCCGATGCGGCCAATAACAACCGGACCGAGACGCATTCGGTCCCTCTTTGAGGCGGTCGGAGATGAAAACTGTTTCGAGGTGCGACGGAGCGGGCTGATTGGCTGCATCTTACCCCACATGCTGGCGAATGAGCTGCTCGAGTTCGTCTAGCTTGAAGGGCTTGTCGACAATCGCTTCGA
>OBKM01000391.1_pt1 | contig 22110 bp, 22 predicted proteins | sample 1519691 | NCBI WGS metagenome assembly OBKM01 (sample SAMEA37050418, study PRJEB22526) | metagenome | biome: saline pan; feature: lake; material: water | place: Egypt | collected 2015 | depth 0.5 m | reverse complement strand
TAGAACGACTCTGTGGAACGGTCATACTGTAACGTGGACATACGGAACTCGTAGTCCTCGTTCAACAGGTACTCGTCAATCGGGGTTCCCTCTGAGTTGTCAGGAAGCACGTAGTCGCACTCGACGCGACCGTTCACCGTGGACAGGGAAACGTGGTCGCGGTGGAACGTTGCAGAGCGTTTGTCGTAGACGACGCTCCACGCATCGAAATACGGTTGACTGGTGTTGTCGCCTTTCTTGAGTCGGGAGACACCGCTTTTCGTGGCCTCGATAGCACGTCGAATCCCTTTCTGAACGAGGTTCGCGGTCAACTCCGTCTCGGTGCGGAGTTGGTCGTAGAGGGCGTTCTCGGCTTTCTGTTTTGAGGTGACGCAGTAGTCGTGTGGGTATCTCCACGCCCACTCTGCGGTGGTGTTCGCACAGTGGAGAAACTGGTCTTTGGTCTGATGGAGGTCGTCGCACCGCTCTGTGGGTACGTCGAGTTTGACCTTGACGGTGCGAATCACGTCCTCCATCCGTATTTCACATTTCAGGTTGACCTTTTATAAAATCTACGACTGGCGTGAGGGAGTCGGCGGGCTATCGCTCGTGGGTTGGTTCGAGGCTTGTCGGATTCCTCCCACGGCTAAAGCCGTGGGCTTCCTCCTTGTATCGTGTGAACCGTATCCGATCGTGGAAGCGAAACTCCATCGGATCGGATTCGTCCGGAACCTCGTGTCGTCGCTCAAACACCGGGCCTACGACATGCCACCGGAGACCTCGGTCGCGAGTTGGGTCCGGTATCCGAACGGCGCCCTCGCGAGCGATTATCAGCTCCACCTCGGACTGTTCGTCGGGACGGATCGGGCGACCACCGACGTGTACGCCCACTGGGAGCCCTCGTGGATCCGCCACCCGATCCGACATTACCGCGCGAACGATGTCGACGCTGAGACGGGTATCGACCGGACCCGCGACCTATTCGAACGCGCCGGTATCGAGTACGTGGTCGTGCCTGCAAGTGACCGGATCGATATAAAAACAGACAGTTCAACGGAAGACACTCCGGACCCTGACCGCTGACTGTTCAGTCGGGTCGGGCTACTCCGTCTTGGCCGCGTCGTGGCCGCGGTACTCTGCCACCCGCTCCCGCGCAGCGGCGACGGCTTCGCGCGCCTCCCCTTCCGCTCGCTCTTCGAGATTCTTGAGATCCGCCTGAATCCGATCGAGTCGAGAGGGCTCCGGTTCCTCATCTGCGTCGGCGCCGACGAGCGCTTTCACGCGGTCTTCGAGCGGCTCCAACTCCTCCTTTACGCCCGCTTTCGCGTGTTCCGCTGCGCGACCGAGGTAGTACCGAGCGTCTTCGAAGTGTTTGCTCATATCTGCCCTTTGGCGGACGACAGATATAACCCTTGCGGCGTCGCCGCCGCTGCTCGCCGGTATCATCGTCTAAAACGGGGAGCTACGGCGGCTCGGAACCGCTCAGTACGACGGCGACTCCTCGGGTTCGCCGTCACGGGCGTTCGCGACTCGTCCGAGGGTGAACAGGAGATCGGAGAGTCGGTTGAGATACGAGACGACCGTCTCGTTGATCGGCTCGGATCGAGCGAGTTCGACGACTCGGCGTTCGGCGCGTCGGGTCACTGTGCGGGCGTGATGGAGACGAGCACCCGACTCGCCGCCGCCCGGGAGAACGAACGAGCGGAGCGGCTCCAGCTCCTCGTCGAACACGTCGATTTGGGCCTCTAGGGCCTCCACGTGGGCCGACTCGACCGCCGGATCGTCGGGGTCGGGATCCGGGTTCGCGAGGTCCGCCTGGACGATGTGAAGGTGGTTCTGGATCGTCTCTAACAGCTCGTCGAGATCGTCGTAGCCGGTCGGACGCACCGTCCCGATCAGCGCGTTCGCCTCGTCGACGGTGCCGTACGCCTCGATTCGGTGACTGGACTTCGACACCCGGCTCATATCCCTGAGGTCCGTGTCGCCGTCGTCGCCGCGTCCGGTGTAGATGGTCATGCGAGGCTCCGGTCGATGTATTCCAGGATGTTCGCGCTCTCTGACATGGTCACGCCGCGGTCCTCGTCGACGAGGACCGAGACGCCGCGTTGGCCGCTGACGCGTTTCACCTCGTTGCGGTCCGAGTGAAGCGCGTCGACCCACGTCGTCTCGTACGCCACGCCCGCCTCGTCGAGCGCGTCGGACACCTTCTCACACCATGGACACCCGTCGAGGGCGTACAGTCGAACGGTCATATCCAACCGATCGGCGCGAGACGGCAAGAAGGTACGGTGTCGACGGCGCGAGACGCTGGGGCGAGGCCAACCGCCCCCGATTAACGATCGTGATACGACGTCATCGCAGACCGCTGCTCGTCGGGAATCGGTGTCGGTTCACCGGAGTCGGGGTCGAGCGTGACGATCGTCGCTTCGGCGTCGGCGACGACCTGCCCGCCCGTCCGCACCTCGTGGGTCATCGTGATACTGGTTCGACCGAGTTCGGCGACGTCGATCGAGACTGTCACCGTTCTGTCCGTCAGCTCGACCGCGCGACGGAAATCGATCGACAGCGAGGCCAAGACGGTCGACGTTCCGGAGAGGTCCGCAGCGAGAACGTCGCGGTAGTACTCGGTTCGGGCCTGCTCGATGTACGTCGCGTAGACGGCGTTGTTGACGTGGCCCATCGCGTCGATATCGCGGAACCGAACGTCGATTTCGGTGGTGTACGTGCTCATGTCCAACCCTGTTCCGGGCGGGGTATGTACCCCCGGGTTCCGGCGAGACCGACGGCGGGTTCGCTGTCAGCGTCGACCCGGCCGTCAGTACAGCAGCTCGTCGTCGTTTTCGATCATGTACAGCGACCGGGCGGCGATGTTGACGGCGTGATCACCGACGCGTTCGAGGTCGCGAATCGTCAGGAGGAGCCGGGAGACGTTCCGCATCGTCGACTCGATGTCGGCGTCCTCGCGGAGCTCGTCGCGCTCGATGAGGTCGCGCACGACGAGGTCGCTCGCCGCCTCACAGGCGGCGTCGATGTCGTCGTCTGCCTCGGCGACCGCGTAACACAGCTCGGGGTCCGAATCGGCGTACGCCGCCATCGCCTCTTCTAACATGTCCAGCGTATCGTCGCCGATCCGCTGGACGTCGACGTCGGGGAACACCTCTTGGGTCGCCTGTTGGGCGTACTCGCCGAGGTTCGTCGCGAGGTCGGCGATCCGCTCGAGGTCGGTGATGATCTTGAACGAGGCGGCGATGAATCGGAGGTCGCCAGCGACCGGCTGCTGCAGGGCGATGAGATCCGTACACTGCCCCTCGAGTTCGAGATACAGATCGTTGATCTCGGCGTCGCCGGTGATCACCTTCTGGCCCAGCTCGCTGTCTTGCCGTTCTAAGGCGTCGAGGCCCATCCGGAGACGCTCGGCGACGAGCTCGCTCATGTAGAGCACGTCGTCGCGGAGCCCCTCTAACTTCGTCTGGTACTGTTCGCGTGGCATTGTCTTGGCTTAGGTGGCTCGCTCCGCGTACAAAAACACGTCGCCGGGCGGGAGTTTGGCACGAATACTCCGGCTGGTCGGCAGCGAGAGGACCAACGCGCCGGCCGAGAGAGACTGGCATCCAATTCGCCGACGACGCCGTTCGAGCCCGCGCCTCGCGATGCTCGGCGCGGATGCCGGTCGCTATCGCACGAAACTGGTCAGAGAAATGGGTTGGGGCAGATTTGAACTGCCGGCCTCCTCCATGTCAAGGAGGTGTCATAACCGGACTAGACTACCAACCCGCAGGGGCTTACTGACGCATCTCGTGGTATCCGGGGGACGTAATTGAACCTTTCGTTTCGAACGTCCGGATCGGCGGACGCTCCGCCGATTGTGGGGCAGCAACACTGCGCGTCGAACCCCTGCGAGTGTCCGTTCGCCCCGACCGCCGCCTGCTTTCGACCGGTTTTACTGGGTTGAGGAGAGTTCGGTGGTATGGTCGATCTCGCCGCCCGAACCGACAGGTTAGACGAGTATCTCGACACCCGCGGGCTCGACGCGGTCTGGTTCGCCCGGCCGAACGGGTTCGCGTGGCTCACCGGGGGCGACAACGTCGTCGACGACGACGCCGCGCTCGGGATCGCCGCCGCCGGCTACGACGGCGACCTCCGCGTGGTCACGGACGATATCGAGGCGGATCGCTTGGCGGCCGAGGAGCTCCCGGACGCGTTTGCGGTCGAGTCGTTCCCGTGGTACGCCGACTCGCTGGCCGAGGCGGTCGCCGAGCGGTCGCCCGCGCCGGCTGGCGCCGACTTCGACGTCCCGGGGTTCGAGCGCGTCGACGGGAGCCGTCTCCGACAGCCGCTCACCGACGACGACGTCGAACGCTACCGCGAACTCGGGCGCGAGGTCGCCGCGGCCGTCGAAACCGTCTGCCGCAACCTCGAACCCGAGGACCCGGAGTACGAGGTCGCCGCCGGCATCGACATTTCGCTCGCCTCCCGCGACGTCGACACCCCCGTCGTCCTCGTCGGCGGCGCGGAGCGTGCCCAGTCGTACCGTCACTTCACGCCGACCGACGCCGCTCTCGGCGACTACGCGCTCGTCTCCGTCACCGCCGAGCGCGCCGGGCTGTACGCCTCGATGACGCGCACCGTCGCGTTCGACCCGCCCGAGTGGTTCGAACGCCGACACCGCGCCGCGGCCCGCGTCGAGGCGACCGCGCTCGCGGCGACCGAGGCGGCCGCATCGGGAGCGCTCGGCCGGAGCGAGACCGCGCCCCCGAACTCGGCTGGCGCCGTCTTCGACGCGATCCGCGAGGCGTACGACGCCGTCGGCTTCGCCGACGAGTGGCGGCGCCATCATCAGGGTGGTGCGGCGGGGTTCGCGGGCCGCGAGTGGATCGCCACCCCGGAGAGCGACGAGCCGGTCCGGCAGCCGATGGGGTACGCGTGGAACCCGACCGTCCGGGGGACGAAAAGCGAGGACACGCACCTCGTCGCGCCCGACCGGACCGAGACGCTGACGAAGACCGGTCAGTGGCCGACTCACGAGGTCGAGCCCGTCGACGTCGAGGGGATTTCGACGGCGGCGAGGTCGCTTGCGGCACCGGTTATCCGGTAGCCCGCCGAGGGAGCAAGACCGCAGGCCGGCTGGTCAGTAGACGTACTCGGACTCGTCGATGCCGACGTAGTGCTTCTTGACCCGCCGCTTGTTCCACTTGTAGCCGAGCAGCAGCTTCGCGGACTCCCAGCCGGAGCGGTACGGCTGCGAGAGCAGGTTATCACCCGCGTCCGCCGCGAGCATCGCATCCGCCGCGCCGATGATCCGGTTCCAGTCGTCGGGGTCGTAGTCGGCGACCATGTCGGCCATCGTCACGTTACGGACGATCTCGTCACCGATCGCCTCCTTCCAGCGTCGGTTGTACGGTGCGAGATCGCCGGCAGCCGCGAGTTCGCCCGCGATCGCGCCGGTCCGCACCGCGACGTGGTCACCGCCTTCGTGGAAGGCGGAAGTGGTCCCCATCGCTCCGCCGACGACCGCGATCCCCGCGTCGGTCGGGGAGTCGATCGGGCACGTCGACGAGATCGGATACGTTTCTGTCCCCTTCCGCTTGCCGGCCTCCTCGACGAGCGGGAACGCGTCGTCGATATCGTACTCGTCGCCGTACTGCCACTCCAAGAGCCGGCGGATGTACTCGCCGCCCTGCGGGATCGACTCGTCGTCGGCTTCGAGCAGCGCGTACGCCTCCCTGTCGAACTCGTCGATGTCGAGTCCGATCGGCATCGTCAGACCGATCCGACAGACACGGTCGTCGTTCGGGAAGATCCACGGGTAGGCGGTCTCGCCGGGCATCACGCCCCACCAGAACACCAAGGCGTCTTTCACCGCCTCGTAGACGGCCTCGGGGACGCGTCGGTACTCCTGATACGCGATGTGGTTCGCGGTCCGAGAGGCGAGCCGGTCCGAGGCGGCTGCGTCCGCGGGGAGGTATTCGTCGAGCACTCGGTTGGTGACGGTCCGCTGCGGGCCGTCTGCGAGGACGACGAAGTCGGCGCCGATAGACTCACCCGAGGCGAGTTCGACGATGTGGCGAGGCCGCGTCGATCGGCCGCCGTCTGTCCCGGCCACGGCGGACGGGGCGCTCTGCCCGACCGACAGGTCGGTGTCGACGCCGCGAACCGATTCGCCGACGCGGTACTCGGCCCCGGCTTCTTCGGCGCGGTCGCGGAGCCAGTCGTCGAATCGGGCCCGCTGGAATGTGTATCCGAAGCGGTCGTACGAAGAGTCGATCCCGGTCGAGGTGAGCGTCGCCGCCTCGTCCGGGCCACGGAACTCCGCGCGGTCCAACTCCCGCTGGACGACCCCGTCGTCGAACTCGTCCGGGTGGATACCCATGATGTCGACCCAGTAGTCCAAGATGCCGGCGGCGTCGGTCGAGTCGGGACCGAGCCCGTCCCGGTCGGCGCGCGGGACGCCCTTTTCGAGGACGAGCGCCTCCGCGCCGCCGGTAGCGGCCGCGTGCGCCGCGGACGCGCCCGCCGGTCCGCCGCCCACGATCGCGACGTCTACGCGTTCCATATCTCGTGAGGTAACCCTCCGGCTATTAAATTCACGGTCCCGCCCGGTTACGCTCGATCGATCAGGGATGTTTGTGAATAGTTGGCGTCGTAAAGAGACACGCTTTTAGCCGGTACGAGAAGTCCTTCGATACCAATGGTACGTGAGACGTGGGCGACGCGAGCTGGATTCATTCTCGCGGCGGTCGGCAGCGCCGTCGGGCTCGGAAACATCTGGCGGTTCCCGTTCATCACGGGACAGGAGGGGGGCGCAGCCTTCCTGCTCGTCTATCTCGGATTCGTCGCGTTGATCGGCTTTCCGGCGATCCTCGTCGAGTTCGTTATCGGGCGGTACACGAAGCTGAACCCGGTCGGCGCGATCCGGGAGCTTGGAAGTGGAGTGTGGAAGTACGTCGGTTGGCTGTTCGTCGTCACCGGCTTCGTCATCCTCTCGTACTACAGCGTCGTCGCCGGCTGGTTCCTCCGATACACCCTGATCGGGATCACGGACGGTTACGCGCTCGCGGGACCGGACGAGGCGGCCACGCTATTCGGCGGCGTCGCAACCGGACTCGACTCGCTGCTCTTCCACGCCCTCTTTATGGCGCTGGTCATCGGCATCATCGCCGCCGGAGTGCGGAGCGGTATCGAGGTCGCGGTGAAGCTGATGGTGCCGGCGATCATCGCGCTGCTGCTCGGACTGGCGGCGTACGGCGCGACGCTCGACGGATCGACCGCCGCGTACAGCTACTACCTCTCGCCGGACTTCGGCGTCATCGCGGAGAACTGGCAGAGCATCCTGCCGGCCGCCGCCGGACAGGCGTTCTTCACCCTCTCGCTCGGCATGGGCGTGATGATCACGTACGCCTCCTACCTCGGTGAGGACCGAAACCTCGCGTCCGACGCCGGCGTGATCGTCACCCTCGACACGCTCATCGCCGTGATCGTCGGCTTCGTAGTCTTCCCGTTCCTCTTCGCGGCCGGCCTCGATCCGGGCGCCGGCGGCGCGGGCGAGATCTTCGTGAGTCTCACGTCGGCGTTCGCAGAAATCTCCGGCGGCCGAATCCTCGGCGTCGTCTTCTTCGGCATGGTCGGTATCGCCGCGCTCTCCTCAGCGATCAGCATCCTCGAAGTGCTCGTCTCCTACCTGATCGACGAGCTGAACGTCGCTCGCGTTCCCGCGGCGGCCGGGGTCGGCGTCGCGATCTTCCTGCTCGGCGTCCCAGTCACGGTCGATCTCGTCTTCCTCGACCTGTTCGACGGGCTGGCGGACGGCGTCCTGCTCGTGTTGGGATCGCTGCTGCTTGCACTGTTCGTCGGCTGGGTGATCCCGGGGATCGCCCGCGAGGAGCTGTCGAAGGGTATCGGGGGGCTCGGCGGGCTGGGCGACGCGTGGATCTGGGTCGTTCGGGTCCCCATCGTCGTCGTCGTCGTCGTTTCCCTCTACCTCGGCGCCGTCGACTACGCCGGGTTCCTCACGGGCGACTTCGCCGACTGGCTGGCCGCGCGATAACTGTCTCGTCGGTTCCAGATCCGGTCGTTTTCCCGTTCGGGGTGGTTGCCGTCTGCGGCGTCAATCCGCGCTGCGACGCAACACCGTGGAGTAGTCGGCGATAACCCCGTCGACGCCGGCCGCTGCCACGCGCTCCGCTTGGTACCACGTCGTGACCGTCCAGGCGTTCACGAGGCGATCGCGTTCGTGAGCGGCCGCGACGAGATCGATGTCCGCGAACCGCGACCCGTCGAAGAACGGGGTCCCCCGTATCATCTCGACTCGGGGATGAACCGCCGCCGCGTCGTACCGATCAGCGAGCGTGAGCCCGTCGGCGATCGAGTCGTCAAAGAGGACGGCGACCGGGTGCGTGGCGCGCTCACGGAGGGTTGCGAGCCCGGCTTCGAAAAACGACGAGAGGAGAATCTCGTTGTCGCGGTCCGCAACGAGGTCGACGACCCGGTCGACGAACGGCCGCCAGATCGCTTTGCGGTCCGCGAGCGCCGTCTCGTCCAGCGGCTCACCGGGGCGAGGGTCGGGATACCCCGGGTTTTTCAGCTCGATGTTTACGCCGACGTCTGCTGGGACCGCGTCGAGCATCGTCGAGAGGAGCGGCACACGCTCGCCGCTACGGAGCACCTCCGCAGCCGTGACCGTCGGCGTGTCGGCCTCCCAGACGAGCCCCGTCGCGTCCGTGAGCGGTCTCCCGCCGTCCTCGACGCGGCGACCTGCCAAGTCCGCCGGATGGAACGCCACCACGTCCCCGTCGGCGGTCGGAACGGCGTCGATCTCGACGACGTCGGCCCGGGAACTGCCCGCGCCTCTGGTCTCACTCTCGGGGGCGGTCGGCGCCTCGCCCCCGGTAGCGATCGACCCCTCGCCGTGTGTGGCCGCCCTGACCGCGGCGACCGTGTTCTCCGGGTTCTCACCGAGGAACCCCCGATGAGCGATCAGCGTCGGTCCACCCGCCGCGTCGCTCGCCACGTCAGTACACCACCAGCGAGAGGTACAGTTGCCCGGCGCCGGCGAGGATCATCACCGCTCCCGCGACGCGTTTCAGCGTGCCGGCGTGAGCCATCACGCGGTTGGCGTTGCCCACCAGTCCGACGCCCGTCGCGACCGTCGTCGCGGCCATCAGTACGGCGACGACGCCGCCGTAAACGCCGAGAACGAGCACGGCGATGTCGGTCGGGAGGGCGATGGCGCGGGCGACCACCGCGAGGAAGATCGGTGCCACACAGCCGGCACCGGCGAGCGCGTAGCCCGCCCCGAAGAGCCCGAATCCGAAGACGCTCGACCGGCGCTTCGGGAGCGAAACGGACAGCGAGGGAGCCCAATCGAGAACGACGAGCAGCCCGAAGCCGACGAGGAGCCCGCCGACGAGCGTCTCGAAAACGGTGATGTTCGACAGCGCCGAGTGGCCGATCCACACCGTCGCGCCGGCGAGTATCGCGAACGTCACGAGCACGCCGATCCCGGCGGCGATACCGCGGATCCCCGCTCCGGTGACGGAGGCGCTCTCGGCGTCGACCGAGTTCACGTAGAAGCCGACGTAGCCGGGCAACAGCGGATACGCGCACGGGGAGAAGAACGTCGCCACGCCCATAGCGACCGCGAACGGCACGTTCGTCGCGAGCGCGGCACCGGTCATCAGTCCAGCGCCGTCTCGATGCCCTCGACCAGTTCGTCCGCGCTGTGGACGCCCGAGTCGGACCAGCGGATCCGACCCGCCGCGTCCAGCGCGACCGCGGTCGGAAGCGCACCCATCCCGAGCTTCGCCGCGAGCTCGGCGGTCACGTCCGCGGCGACCAGCCAGTCGCCGTCGTGCTCGGCCCACCACTCTCTCACCTCGGCTGCTGTGACCGAGCCGCCGACGTTCTCGGTCGTCACCGACACGAACGTCACGCGGTCGCCGACCCGGTCGTTCGCCGCGGCGAGCGCGGGCATCTGCTCGACGCAGGGGTCACACCACGTAGCGAAGAAGTCGACGAACGTCGGCTCCCCCGCCGCCGGCAGCGTCACCTCACCGCTCCGGCTGCCGGGCGCATCGATCGTGTCGAGCGTCGTCGGTGCTATCGGCTCGGCGTCGACGGTATCGCCGCCGAGTCCGCCCGGAACCGCACCCGTCGCGACGGCACCGGCACCGCCCAACACGCCGGCGCTGGCGAGCCCGGCGAGGAGGTGGCGGCGCCTCACGCCGTGACCACCCGTTCGAGGTCGTTCACGATACGCTCGGTGTCCGTCATCGGCCCGCGGGGGTACGCTCGTTCGACGATCCCGTTCGCGTTCGCGAGCAGGATCAGCCCGAAGTGCGGGAACTGGTACTCCAGATTCTCGAAGTCGTCGGCGGGCTCCTTCTCTATCACCAGCCCGAAGTGTTCGTCCATCAGCTCCTGACCTTCCTCGTACGTCTCCGGACGGAGGAAGTGCCAGTTGCCCGCCTCGAGGTCGACGCCCTGTCGACGGGCGTACTCTCGCAGAGCGTCCGCCGTGTCCGCCTCCGGATCGAACGTCAGCGGCAGGAAGGCGACCTCGTCTGCGAACCCCTCCTCGCCGGCGACCACCTGCGCGCGGCGGAGCCGCTGGATGAGCGCCGGACAGACGCCGTCCGGGCAGCGAGTGTAAAAGGACGTCCACAAGATGGCCCGCTCGCCCTCGAAATCGCCGATCGAGACCGTCTCACCGGTGAGCGGATCGGGGACCGTGAACGCCGGCATCTCGTCGCCGTAGGTCGGGTGAGCGGACGCGCTCAGGTCCTGTTCCGGCGGCCCGAGCACCGTTCCCTCTGCGCCCGATTCGCCGAGCACGCCGAGACAGCCGGCGAGCGCGCCGGTGGCTCCGAACCCCGTCGCGGCGGCAGCCGAACGCAGGTATCTGCGACGATTCATCTGTATAGCCTGTTCTACGGGTGCGTGGGTAAATGAACCCCGCGACTGGTCTCGCTTCGTGGCCCCCGCCGTTTTCGAGCGAGTGACGCCCGGCCGCCCACGGTCGTGGTACCACGACCCTCGCAAGCGTTATCCCCGAAACCCTCGTACGTTTGTTTGCAATGGCAAACGGTAAGGTTGACTTCTTCAACGACACTGGCGGCTACGGTTTCATTTCGACTGACGACGGCGATCTCGACGACGACGAAGACGTGTTCTTCCACATGGAAGACGTCGGCGGCCCGGACCTCGAGGAAGGGCAGGAAGTGGAATTCGATATCGAATCGTCCCCCAAGGGACCGCGCGCGACGAACCTCACGCGCAACTAACTACCCGGATTTCGGTCGGCGGTCGACGTGACCGACGGCCTCTCTCCGTTCTTTTGCATTTATTATCCCGACGAGCGACGGTGCTCGGCGGCAGCGCACGGCGATCGACCGTTTAAATACGAACCCGAGAGAATTCCCGATAGTGACCGATCCGATCCCGACCGGCTGTCGGCCGGTCGACGACCTGTTGGGCGGCGGCTTCGAGCGCGGCGTCGTGACCCAGCTGTACGGTCCGCCGGCCGCCGGCAAGACGAACCTCGCGCTCGCCGCCGCGGTCGAGGTCGCGGCCGAGGGGGAGCGCGCACTCTTTATCGACACGGAAGGACTCTCCATCGACCGGTTCGAACAGATGGCGGAGGGCCGACTCGACCGCTCCAACGCCGACGAGACGGTCGAAGAGCTGGCCTCGCGGCTCGTGATCTCCGAGGCGTACGACTTCGACGACCAGCGCGAGGCCGTCCGCGACGCCGAAGAGCTCGCTGGCGAGATCGAGCTGATCGTCCTGGACTCCGCGACGGGGTTCTATCGGCTCGAACGAGCCGGCGACACGGAGGGTGGCGAGTCGCTTCGGAAGGTCGCCAAACAGGTGACGCATCTCCTCTCGCTGGCCCGCCGACACGATCTTGCCGTCGTGATCACGAATCAGGTGTTCACCGACCCCGACAGCGACCGCGACCGCGCGCTCGGCGGTAACACGCTGAACCACTGGACCGGCGCGATCCTCAGAGTGGACCGGTTCCGGGGCGGAAACCGCCGAGCGACCCTCGAAAAACACCGCTCGAAGTCCGCCGGCGACACGGCCACGTTCCGGATCGTCGGCGATGGGCTCGCGGACGGCGCGGATACGTAGGCGTCGGCCACATCGCGATGATTATACCAGTAACGTCCGCTTAACAGGGCATGAGCGGTCGAAGGAGCCGGTTTGCAACGGCGCTCACGATTCTCGTCGTCGCCTGCCTGTTCGTGGCTCCGGTCGCGCCGGTCGTCGCGGTCGGCGGCATCAGTCACGGCACTGACAGCGGTGGGAACGCTGGCGCCGACAGCGCCAGCAGCGATCTCACGATCGACGGAACCGCCCCGGACGCGGCAGTCGAGAGCCGGAATCGGGACGCGATCGGCCCGGGGCTCCAATCGACGAACGGCACCGTCCAGCTGATCCTCCGGTTCGACCGCGGGCCAGGGGCGAGCAGCGCCTCCGGCCCGGGCGGTGCCGTCTCGACCGACCAACTCAGATCGAACGCGGCGGCCGCGCAGGGCGACTTCGAGCAATTCGCAGCGGGGAACCCCGCGGTGACGGTCGATCGACGCTTCTGGCTCGCGAACGCGATGCTGGTCACGGTCGATACGGACCGGGCCCCGATCGATCGGCTCCTCGACGTCCGCGGAGTCGAGCGCGTCCACGAGAACTTCGCGGTCGAACTCGATTCGGCAGCGACCGCTGGCGGCCCTGGACCGACAGAATCGATCGACGGTCCGTCGGCGGGGGTGGTGGGGCCGACAGCGACGCCGACCAGCGTTCCCACCGCGTCGACCGACGCGACCTACGGCGTCGAGATGGTGCGCGCGCCGGAGGTCTGGGAGTCGTTCGACACGCGGGGCGAGGGCGCGACGGTGGCGGTGATCGACACCGGAATCGACCCCGATCATCCGGATCTGACGGTGAGCGGGTGGGCGGAGTATGACGAGAACGGGGAACTCGTGAGCAACGACGTAGCCGACGCCAGAGACGGGAACGGTCACGGTACTCACGTGGCCGGGACAGTGGCCGGTGGTAACGCGAGTGGGATCGCAATCGGCGTTGCACCCGAGGCGAGTCTATACGGCATAAGAGTATTCGACGACGACGGTGGAAACGCGACGTTCGCGAGGGTCATCGCGGGTATGGAGCACGCAACGACTGATTCGAACGTTGATGTTCTGCAGATGAGCCTCGGGGCGAACGAGCCACGCTCCGAACTGATCGATCCGGTTCGGAACGCACGCGACATGAACAAGATTGTCGTCGCATCTTCCGGTAATAGCGGTCAAGGAACCTCCAGTTCACCCGCCAACGTCTACGACTCGCTCGCGGTCGGTGCGGTCAACGAGACGAGAGGGGTCGCGGATTTTTCCGGTGGCGAGAACATCACCACCGAGGACACGTGGGGCAACGACGCACCCGAGGAGTGGCCCGACGAGTACGTTGTTCCGGACGTATCTGCGCCGGGAGTGAGTGTGTATTCGGCCGAACCCGAAGGCGGGTACCGTTCGTTGTCCGGTACTTCGATGGCGGCCCCGCACGTCTCCGGCGTCGCCGCCCTGATGCTCTCGGCAAGCACGCGAGACGTCTCCGATGCGGAGCTGTACGACACGCTTCGCGACACCGCGAACCACCCCGAGAACGAAACGAAGGCCGACACCGAGTACGGCACCGGAATCGTCGACGGCTTCGCGGCGGTCTCGTCGATAACCGAGAACCGTTCGAACCTCACGGTGACCGACTTCGAGGCCCCGGCCGAGACCGCGCCCGGCGCGACGCTGGAGACGTCGGCGACGATCAACAACACCGGCGAGGACCCCGGTGCCGGCACCGTTGCGTACCGCTTCAACGACACCGTCGGCGACGAAGCGAACGTCTCGTTACAGCCTGGCGAGGAGACGACCGTGACGTTCTCGTCCGTCGTGCCGTCGGACACCGAGACGAATCAGACCTACGTTCACGGGGCGTACACCGCCGACTCGAACCTGACGGCCGAAATCGACGTGATCGACACGCCCTACTACGAGGTGTCGAATCTCTCCACCCCCGACATCGCTGAGCGCGACGGCCCCCTCAACGCGACTGCCAGCGTGACGAATCGGGGTGTCGTCGACGGCGAGAACCGCACCGTCGAACTCCGGCTCACCGATCCCGGAAACGAGAGCAACGTGAGCGTGCTCGCCGAGACGGACGTCACGCTCAGTGCGGGCAACAGCACGACGGTCTCGTTGAACGGAACGGTCCCCGGCGAGTTCGAGACCGGCGTGACGACGGTGACGGTCGCCTCGCCTGCGGACAGCGACGTCGCACCGATACGGATCGCCGACGCGGTCGGGACGATCGACGGCACCGTCACGGACGCGGAGACGAACGCGACGCTGCCCGACATCGACGTGACCGTCCAGAACGGCTCCGAGGTCGTGGGCGAGACGACGACCGCGAGCGACGGGAGGTACGCGATAGACGTGCCGGCAACGGACCTGACGGTTACTGCGGGCAACGCGACGTACGAGCCGGCGAGCGGGAGCGTGACGCTGAACGAGTCGGGGGACACCGCGACCGCGAATTTCTCGCTGACGCTCCGGAACGGGACGCTCGCCGGAGTGATTGGGGCGACCGACGGGCTCGATCGGCCGTCGAACGCGACCGTCACGGTCGCGAACGAGACCGGAGATGCGGTCGGCGCGGTCGACGCGGCCGAAGACGGGACGTACGCCCTCGCACTCCGCCCCGGCAGCTACGACGTCACTGCGGACGCCCCCGACTTCGAGCCCCGGACGGTGGACGGCGTCGACATCGAGCCGAACGCGACGACGGGCGGTCACTTCGAGCTCGCTCCCTTGCCCGCGACGCTCGTCGGGACGGTGACGAACGAGTCCGACGACGCGCCGATCGAAGGGGCGACCGTCACCGTCGGGTCGCAGGCATCCACGACCGATTCAGACGGGAAGTACAACGTGACCGAGATCCCTCGCGGCGAGTACGACGTGACCGCTTCCACAGACGGCTACGCGGATTCGTCGAAGCCACTCATGCTACCTGCGAACGGTTCCGTCGAGGAGAACTTTGCGCTGTCGCTCCCACCCGAGTACAGTATCGTTGACCTCTCCGGACCGAGCGAAATTGAACAGGGGGAGAGCGGGGATTTCGTCGTTGAGATCCGGAACGTTGGTGGCACTGCGGGCGATGCGGTGGTAACGTTCACCGATACGGCGACCGGTGCAGAGCAGTCGGATACCCTCTCCGATATTGGACCAAGTAACACGCAGACGACGACGTTTACGATCTCCATCGCGGATACTGCTGGAACGGGAGAGCACGATGCGACCGCGTCGACGGACGACGACTCGCGCACCGTCTCGTTCGATGTGATACGCAGTGATGACGACGACGATGACAGCGGTGGCGGGAGCGGTGGAAGCGGTGGGGGCGGTGCCGGGGGTGGCGGGGGTGGCGGTAGTGGCGGGACCGCACCGCCTCCGGGAGACGACGCTGAGGAAGACGACGCTGAGGAGGACGACGCTGAGGAGGACGACACTGACGAGGACGGCGCTAACGAGTCTGAGTCGAGCGACGCCGAAGACGACGACGCCGAAGACGACGCTGAAGCGGATGACGCGACAGACGACGCGGATGCCGCCGACGACACGCCCGACACGACAGACGGCGGAGCAGCGACCTCCGACGACGACGCCCCCGGATTCGGCGTCCTCGCCGCGCTCCTTTCGCTCGTCGCGGTGACGGTGCTGGCACGGCGTGCCCACCGCGGGAACGACGGCTCGTGAGTGCGGGCCGGACGAGCGGTCTGGAAAGCAGAAAAGGCCGGAGTCGTCGAAGTCGGCCGGAGCGGCGAACTTCGCTTACAGGTCGCCCAGCTTCCGGAGCAGCTGGCCGCGGTACTCCTCGTCGGCGTTGACGCCTTTGATTTCGAGGACGTTGCGCTCCAGCTTGTCGAGCGCGACGTGGAACGCGTGTTCGGCGCCGTACCCCTCGCCGGAGCCGCCGACCTGCCCCTCGTTGGTTCGGAGGCGGATCTGACACTGGATCAGCGGCGTCCCGCGGAGCTTCTCCTTGTGGGCGTGGAGCCGGACGTGCGCGTGGATGACGTGCATGTCGGCGTACTTGTTCACCACCTGCTCGATGGACTCGACGATGTGGCCGCGCGTGGTCGTGTCGAGGAGGTCGACGTTGGTGATCTGAACGTCCATCGATTCCTGTTCGGTGAACGTGAGCGCGCGCAGCACGTCGGTTTTCGTCACCATCCCCGCGACGGTGTCGGCCCCGCTGGGCGTCACGACGAGTCCGGAGATGTCGTTGTCGAACATCCGCGAGACGGCGGCCTCGACCGTCTCGTCCGCGGTCGCGGTGACGACGGGGCTCGTCATGATATCGTAGACGGGGATGTCGAGCATCCGGTCGATGTCGCCGGCGCGGTCGCCGCTGCCCTGTCGCTCGTGGTCGCGGACGACGAATTCGACGATATCGTTGGTGGTGACGACGCCGACCAGTTTCCCGGCGTCGTTGAGAACCGGAAGCCGGGAGATGCCGTTCTCGCGCAGGCGGTTGACCGCCTGCCCGACGCTGTCTTTCTCGCCGATTCCGACGACGTCCTCGCTCGCGACTTGTCCGACGGTGATCGCGTCGAGGCTGTCGAGTACCGCCTCGAGAATCTGGTCGACGGTGATGATACCGTAGAGCTTCTCGCCCTCGTAGACGGGCGCGATTTTCACGTCGCCCTCGACGAGCAGACGGGCGGTCTCGCGGACGTCCTCGTGACGGTCGATCGACGGCGCGGGCTTCATCACGACCGACACCTTGGTGTCGTCTTCCATCCGCGACCGCATGAGCTGTTTTTCCCCGACTACGCCGGCGTACTCGCCGTCCTCCATGACGATGATCCCCTTCGGGTTCTCCCGCTCGAAGATGGACCGGACCTTGGCGAGCCGCTCGTCGGCGTCTACTTCAACGTATTCCGGCACTGCGATATCAACAATATTCATGGTCCAGCCTGAACGTTCGACGCGCCGCGTATTGAAAGTGCGGGAGTCGTCGCAGTCGGTGAGACGGTGACCGTGGCACCCGGTTTTGCCCGCCGTCGGACGGACAGTCCGGCGGTGAAAGGCTTTTGCCGGTTAGCGACAGAGAGGCGAGTGTGTACGACGCCGTCGTCTTCGATAAGGATGGAGTCCTCGTCGGTCGGACCCCGTTCGACACGCTCCGGGAGGCCGCCTGGGACGCGTTCGTGAGCGTCGGCGTCGACGATCCGGACTTGGCCCACGTCGACGACGTCGCCGTCGGTGTCGATCCGGCGACATTGGCGGAGATCTGCGAGCGGTACGGGATGGATCCGACCAGATTCTGGCGCGTCCGCGACGAGACGGCCGCAGTCGCCCAGATCGAGGCCGCACAGAAGGGGCAGAAGACCCCGTACGACGACGTCGACGCGCTCCGATTCCTCGACGCGTCGCTCGGGGTGGTCTCGTCGAACCAGCAGGCGACCGTCGACGCGGTCCTCGAACACTTCGGACTCACGAGCCGGTTCGAGGTCGCCTACGGCCGCGAACCGTCGATCGCGAGTCTCTCGCGGAAGAAGCCCTCTCCGTACTACCTCGAGCGGGCGCTTGAAGATCTCGACGCCGAGACCGCAGTGTTCGTCGGCGACAACGAGTCCGACGTCCGCGCGGCCGACAACGCCGGCATCGACTCCGCGTTCGTTCGGCGGCCGCACCGCCGACAGACAGAGCTCTCCTGTCAGCCGACCTACGAGATAGACGATCTCCACGACCTCGTGAGCATCTGTGGGAGGAGACCCGTAGACGCCGAGGAGTCCGTCTGAACGCCCGGAGCGCTGCGTGAGGCCGCCACAGGTGAGACGGGTGCTCTCGTCCCGACGTGTCGCGAGGGCTTTTTGCCGCGTCGGCCGGACGTTTCAGCATGAACCTCCCGCCCGTCGGTCTCGGAACCATGGGGATCGACGAGCCGGAACCGATCTCGACCGCGCTTTCGCTCGGCTACCGACACCTCGATACGGCCCGGATATACGACAACGAGGCGACCGTCGGAGCGGGGCTCGCGGAGGGACTCGCCGCGAGCGACGCCGCTCGCGACGCGGTCACGGTCGCCACCAAACTGTGGGTGGACGCGTTGGGGGCGGAGAACGTGGGGCCAGCCGCCCGCGAGAGCGCGGCCCTGCTCGGCGTCGAAACGCTCGACCTCCTCTACGTTCACCGCCCGCGCGGCGACTACGATCCCGCGACCACCCTCCCCGCGCTCGACCGGCTCGTCGACGAGGGGATCGTCGGCGATATCGGCGTCTCGAACTTCGAGCCGAACGAACTGGACCGAGCGAGAGACGTTCTCGACGCGCCGCTCGCCGCCCATCAGACGGAGCTGCATCCGCTCTTTTACCGTCCCGAACTCCTCGATCACGCCCGCGAACACGGCTACACCGTGGTGGCGTACTCGCCGCTCGCCGGCGGCCGCGTGCGCGATATAGATGCCGTCGTCGAGGTCGCTGACGCACACGAGACGACCCCGGAGGCGGTCGCGATCGCGTGGGCGACCGCGAAGGAGCCGGTCGTGACGATCCCGAAGGCGTCGAGCGAGCGGCACCTCCGAGCGAACCTCGCGGCCGCGGACCTCGAACTCGCTCCCGACGAGGTCGCGGCGATCGACGCAGTAGAGCGGGAAACGGAGCTGTTCCCCGAGTAGCACGCGGCGTCTCGATCCATGTATATGGATACATAGCCGGCATAAAAATCCCAAATAGACACGATCCCGCGCAGTTTTTATATTCCCTCACCCTCGTTTCGGTATGACCGACACCGCCGACGAGACCGATATCATCGACGGACACGCCGTCGCGGCCGATATCATCGACGGAAACGCCGTCGCGGCCGACGTGCGAGGCGCGGTCGCCGGCCACGTGGAGACGCTGGAAGCGGCCGGCGTAACCCCCGGGCTCGCCACCGTGTTGATGAGCGACGACCCCGCGAGCGAGACGTACGTCTCGATGAAACAGCGCGACTGCGAGGAGGTCGGGATCGAGGGAATCCACGTCGAAATCGACGCCGACGCACCGGCAAGCGAGCTGTACGAGACGATCGACGATCTCAACGAGCGCGACGACGTTCACGGCGTTCTGGTCCAGCTTCCGTTACCGGACCACGTCGACAAACGGAGCGTCATCCGGCGAATCGCCCCCGAGAAGGACGTCGACGGCTTCCACCCGGAGAACGTCGGGCGGCTCGTCGCGGGCGACGCCCGATTTAAACCCTGTACGCCACACGGGGTACAGAAGCTGCTCGCGGCGTACGACGTCGAGACGGAGGGGGCTGACGCGGTCGTCGTCGGCCGCTCCGACATCGTCGGGAAGCCGATGGCGAACCTCCTCATCCAGAAGGGGCCGCTCGGCAACGCGACCACGACCGTCTGTCACTCCCGCACCGAGGATCTGGCGGGGAAGCTCGCGGACGCCGACATCGTCGTCGCCGCCGTCGGTATTCCGGAGTTCATCGACGGCTCGATGCTGAAGGCGGGTGCGACCGTCATCGACGTGGGGATCAACCGGGTCGACGCCGACACCGAAAAGGGGTACGAGCTGGTCGGCGACGTCGAGTACGACTCCGCGAGGGAGGTGGCGGGGGCGATCACGCCGGTTCCCGGGGGCGTCGGCCCGATGACGCGCGCGATGCTCCTGTATAATACGGTGAAGGCGGCAGGGATTCAACACGACGTCGAGATCGACCTCGACTGAGCGGCACTCTCCCGCGCTCTCGCTCGTGGCGGGCCTCGGTCAGTCGTCCGGCCGCCACCGTCCGCCGATCTCCTCGCGTGGGTAATCCTGATACGTCCCGTTGAGGTACGTGGTGACGCGGCCGTTCTCCTCGCTGAGCGTTATCGCCCAGAGCACGCTGTCGCGCAGCGACGTCTCCAACGCGCTCATGTGTTTCGTCCCCATCCAGTCGGGAAACGTCAGTTCGTCGACGCCGTCCACCTCGTTGGCAGCGGGGCCTCGGACGCGGACCATCTGCTCTTGAATCGTCCCGTCCCCGGTCATGATGACGGCGCCGTCGCGACTGAACGCCACGTCGCGAGCGACGTTGGTGAACACCTCGCGCGACTCGGTGGCGACGCGGCAGCGATCGACTGGCCACTTGTTGCCGCCGAGCGGGTCGGTGTACTCGCCGAAGTTGACATCGGCGACGATCAGGATGTAGAGGCTCGGCCCGCTCACGTGTTCTTCGCCCCACCGGTCGAACTCCAGGCTCAGCGACTCGGCGGCGTACCGGATGTGATCCATCAGATCCTGACTCGTCGCGTACTTCTGTAGCACCCGGTCGATATCTCTCATGCTATATGCACACGTAGCTCAAGGGAGGTATTAAACCCACGTCGGCGGGATCCCCCCGGCGACCAACCGGCCTGTCGTCGGTACAGCGGATCCGGCGAGGCGGTGCCGCCGGCTCTCACCGCGCCGTTTCCGCAGTCTCGGCTCGGTTCCTGATCTCGATCCGGCCCTCGATCTCCGGGTCGATCCCGTGTTCGCGTGCGTAGCCGGCGAGCACCTCGTACTGGATGTCGGTCTCGTCGATCCGGTGACGCTGCGCGAGGGTCGGGAACTCGTGTTCGGAGTGGAGCAGGTACTCCGAGACGGCGACCGTGTACCGCCTGTCGGGGTCGATCGGATCGCCGCCGACCGTGGCCTCGAGGATCAGCTCCGCGTCGGCGTCCCAGACGACTCGCGCGTTCGAGACGTGGCCGTGCCACCAGTCGTCCTCGCCGAAGTCGACGTCCGGCGCGGCCATCTCTCGGAGGATGTCGTGCAGCTCCGCCCCCGTCACCGACGCGAGCGTCACCGGCTCTTCGAACGGGATCAGGCTGATCAGGTCGGCCTTCGTCACGTCACCGTCCCACGGGTCACCTTGCCGGAGCCCGCCGGCGTTCGACAACCCCACGTCAGCGTCGAGGGCCCACCGGAACGCGTCGGCGACGAAGTTACCGATGCGGCACTCCCCGCCGTGGACGACCTCGCCCGATCGGTCGATCGGCTCCGTGACGCGGCCGACGACCTCCCCGAGGTCGGCCGCGGCCATCCGCTCGGCGAGGGCGTCTTCGAGTCCGGCCGCGGGCGTGGCGCCGTCGGGCTCGTGGAGGGTCGCGGTCGGGACGGGACCGGTCAGGTCGACCTCGGCGACCGCTTCGCCGTTGACGCCGGGACGCACGAGGAGCGTGTCGGCGATCCGCTCGTTGCGCCGGCTGTGGACGTGACCGCCGAGGACCGCGTCGACGTCGAGCGCGCGGGCGAGCTCGTCGTCGCCGGCGCCGAGATGCGAGAGGACGACCGCGTAGTCGATGTCGGGAGCCTCGGCGCGCATTTCGGCGAGGGCGTCGGCGGCGGCCGCGACCGGGTCGTCGAAGGAGAGGTCGGCGGCCATCGGGTTCAGCGAGTCCGTCGCGGGGTCCGTGACGCCGACGAAGCCGACGGTGGCGACGTCGCCGTCGTCCCCGCCGGCCGTCGCCGGACGACCGACCTCGCGGACTGTCCACGGGACGACCCCTTCTTCGCGACCGAACGGCCCCCCGTCCTCGTCGCGGACGTTCGCGGAGACGAACGTGGCGGGGGCATCGGCGACGATCCCGCGGAGCGCGTCCGGGCCGTAGTCGAACTCGTGGTTCCCGAAGGTGTCGAGGACCGTGTCGGTCGCGGCGTAGAAGTCGAGCACCTGTCGCCCGGTGGCGACGAGGGAGAGGACGCCTGGTGCGGTCGTGTCACCGGTGGCGACGACCGCGGCGTCGGGCCCGGACAGGTCGCGGATCCGCCCGGCGAGTCGGGCCGCCCGCTCGGGGGTGTCGAAGACGTTCTCGATGTCCGAGTAGTGAACGAGCCGAACCATTGGATACCGGATCGGAGGGCGGAGCGACGGTTAAAAATCGCGGAGTTCAGTCGTCGACCATCCGTGATGGTCGTCGACCGTCCGTGATCCTCGCTCGCACACGCACGGGACATTGAAAGCGCTTTTATGGATGTCCGGATTACGTCGGATCACAGCCTCTGTGGGGTTGATGATGTGCCGTTCCGATAGGGACCGACCACGGGACGGACACGCGAGC
>OBKM01000390.1_pt1 | contig 22128 bp, 22 predicted proteins | sample 1519691 | NCBI WGS metagenome assembly OBKM01 (sample SAMEA37050418, study PRJEB22526) | metagenome | biome: saline pan; feature: lake; material: water | place: Egypt | collected 2015 | depth 0.5 m | reverse complement strand
GCCTCGCCGCGACGGCGGCGGCGGTACACGCAGCCGCGACCGACACCGACCGGACGAGAGCCGAGGCCGCCGTCGAAGCCGGAGAGTGGACCGAGGATCCGGTCGCAGCTGCCTTTCTCGCCAGCTCGGAGTCACCGCCGATCGGGGCACGGCTCAGGCTGTGGCTGACACCGCGGCGAGAGCGCCGACGCCGGATCGAGCGAACGCTCGCCGCGATCGAACGAACACAGATCCAGACACAACACGATGACTGAGCGAGCGTCTGAGGGGCTCACCGAGCTGAGCCGCAGGCGGGTTCGCCCGTGGACCGTCGGACTCCCGGCGACGATCGTGGCGGTGTTGATGGGGCTGTTGTACGCGAACGAGACGCTGTTGGCTGCGGCAGCGATTCCACTCGCGTATCTGGTCTACGAGACCGTCTCCGAGGTGTCACGACCGCCGTCACTGGCCGCCGAACGGTCGATCGACGCCACGGCACCGGCGCCGGGCGAGACCGTCTCGGTGACACTCGCGGTCACGAACACCGGCGACCGGACGTTAACCGACCTCCGCGTCATCGACGGCGTCCCCGACACGCTGACCGTCACCCGTGGGACGCCTCGTATCGCTCGGCCGCTCCGTCCCGGAGAGACCGTCGAGACGACCTACGCCGTCGTCGCCAAGCGCGGGACCGTCGAGTTCGACCGCCCGATGGTCAAGGTTAGACCGCTCGCCGAGAGCACGACACTCGCCGGGCGGCTCTCGGTCGCGGGGGACCAGCAGCTGATCGCCACCGCGGCCGTCCGGGAGTCACCGACCGATCCGACACCGCTTCCGCGGGCAGGCCAGCACGTGACCGACGAGGGCGGACCGGGACGGGAGTTTCACGCCACACGGCCGTACCAGCCGGGTGATCCGATCCGCCGGATCGACTGGCGCCGGCTCGCAAAGACCGGCGAGCTCGTGACGGTCCAGTACCGCCGCGAACGGGCGAGCACGACCGTGGTGCTCGTCGACGGCTCCCCACGCGGGTCGGTCGCCCCTGTACCGGGACACCCGACCGGGACGACACTGGCGGGCTACGCCGCCGAGCGACTCCAGGACGTGCTCCGCGACGCCGGCGTCACGACCGTCGTCGGTGCCGTTCGGGCGGGGTGGCTCCCCACCGAGCTGCTCGGCCCGGACGGGCTCGCCTGGGTCGACACGGACGGCAGGCGAGGGCGAGCAGCCACGAAACAGCTGTTCGGAGCACTTCAGCGCGGTCGGCGCGGCCAGCGCGGCAGCGAGACCGACGGCGCCGGTGGCCAGCACGGGGTGCTTGCAGCCGACCCACCGGGAACCGGAGAGGAGCCCGACGCGCCCGGGACCGACGTCCGCCGGGTGCTCGATCGGTTGCCGGCAGACGCTCAGGTGATCGTCTGCACGCCGCTTGTCGACGACTGGCCGGTCGAACTCGTCGGGGAAGTGCGCGCTCGCGGATATCCGGCAGTCGTCGTGAGCCCGGACGTGACGACCGGACAGACGCCGGGACAGCGACTCGCCGCCGTGCACAGACAGCTCCGACTGGCCGCGATCGACCGGACGGGCGCGACTGCGATCGACTGGACCTCGGACACCCGGATCGACCGGACGATCAGAGCCGCGGCTCCGGAGGGACTGATCCGATGAGGGCAGAGACTGCGCCACCGACAACTGCCGCGATTGCCGCGGTCGTTACGGGGGGCGTGATCGTCGGGATCGTGCGCGGTGTCGACGGGATCACTGGCGCGGTCGCGATCGGAGCCGTCGGCGCGCTGTTGCTCGCGGTCGGTCTGTCGGTCGATGCCGCCGCCGTGGGACCGGTGCCGGCGGCGATCGTCCGGGGGGTGCTCGTGGTCCCCGCCGGTGGAGCAGTTGGGGTGGGCCTGGGACTGACCGCGGTGTCGGTCGGCGGCACGGTGTTTCCGATCCCGGACGCGTCGCTGATCTCGCTGAGCGCGCTAACCATTGCCGGTCACGTCGGCGTCACCGTCGGGGTGACTGTCGCGGTGCTCGGCGTCGGCCTCGGAGTGAGCGGGCGATTCGACGGGACAGCCGTGCGCCGGCTCGGATACGTGGCGTTTCTGACGGCGCTCGGTCCAACGGCCGTTGCGGGGACACTCACCGTGCGGGGGCTACTTACCGCTGATGCGCCAGTGACGATCCCGGAGCTCTCGATCCCCGATCTCTGGGCGGTCGCGGTCGATCCGACCGGCCAGACGCTCGGCGCGTGGAGTTTTCTGTTGCTGGTTGCGGCGGGGCTGGCTGCGCTCTGGGCTGCGATCGCCGTGTTGCCGATCCGGGCGGTCGTCGACGGACGGGTCGGCGAGAACCGACCGATCGATCGCCAGCTCGACCGCGTCGTGAACGCGCTCCGGCTGGGGACGTTCGTCGCCGCCGTGTTGGTCCCCGTTGCCGGGGGAATCGAGGCGACCTTCGGTCCCGAAGAGATCGCCGACCTGATCGGCACCGGGGCGTACGATGGACTGGCTGCGATCACGACCGCCGGCTGGCTTCGGCGAGCACTACTCGGCCTTGCGGTACTCGGACTGGCCACCGCAGGTCCTGCTTGGCTCGTCCGGGGGCTGGGTCGCAGCTGGGCTCGAGAGAGATCGAACCCGGTCGTTCCGGTCGTCGTCGGCACGGCGGTCGCTCTCGGCGCGTGGACCGTCGCAGAGCCGGTGTACGCGGCGATCGTCGAACAGACGATCAGCCGGCTGCCGGAGCCGATCCAGCCGCGGTGGCGCGAGGTCGCCGACGAGACTGCCACGGTGTACGGCGAGCCGGCGCTTGTCCTCTGGCTCGTCGTCGCAGCGGCCGTCGTCGCGATCGCCGCCGTCGTCGGACTGTGGGGTGCCCGGGGGCTCGGCTACCTCCGGGGTAGCGGAGGTGGCTACGCGCTCGCCGGGGCCGGACTATTCGTCGCCGCGGCGTTCGCCGGAACGATCGAGGTGTCGCGGTGGCTCGTGTTTGCCGCCGTCGCGGCGAGTCTCACCGTCTGGGATCTCGGCCGATTCGGAACGGCGCTCCGCCACGAGGCACGGGGGGCAAATACTCGGTCGCTCGAGCTCGCTCACGCGGGGGCGACCGTTGTCGTTGGACTCGCAGGGATCGGTCTCGCAGCGGGCCTTGCTTCGGTGGCTGGGGGAGCCGGCGGCGAGACACCGGCGACGGCCGCTCTGGTTGCTGCCGTCGTCGGACTGGTGTTGCTCGTTGCCGCGTTGCGCTGATCTCGAGTCCGGCAGCTACCGGGAATCTGTCCCCGTGACCGCCGGGACCTCGACGCGATCGAGCACGTCCTCGATGACCGTCTGGGGGCGTACGTCTCGGACGACGGCGTCGCCGGTGAGCACGATCCGGTGGGTGAAAACCGGGCGAGCGAGGCGCTTGATATCCTCGGGAATCACGTACGACCGGCCGTCGATGGTCGCCATCGCCCGAGCAGCCTCGAACAGCCGCTGGATCCCTCGGGGAGACACGCCGACGTCGACCCGGTCGTCGGTTCGGGTCTGACGGCCCAGCTCGACGATGTAGTCCCGGAGCCGCGGATCGACGTCGGTGCGCTCCGGGACCGCCTGGAGAGTCTCGACCCGGTCGCGCTCGAGCACGGTCTCGACGGTCGGGATCTGTGCGGTCCGGTCTGCACGTCGATCGATGAGCCGTCGCTCGCCGGCAGCGTCCGGGTAGCCAATCGAGGTCTTGATCATGAACCGGTCGCGCTGGGCCTCGGGGAGTCCGAACGTCCCTTCCTGCTCAACGGGATTCTGTGTCGCGATCACGAAAAACGGCTGGGGCAGTTCGTGGCGCTCGCCGTCGACGGTGACCTGTCGTTCGCCCATCGCTTCAAGCAGGGCGGCTTGGGTCTTCGGCGGCGCACGGTTGATCTCGTCGGCCAACACGACGTTTGCGAACACCGGACCGGGGGCGAACTCAAAGCGCCCGTTCTCTTCGTCGTAGACCGTCGAGCCAGTGATATCGGCCGGCAGGAGGTCCGGCGTGAACTGGATCCGGCGAAAGGACAGCCCGAGCGAGCGGGCAAACGAGCGTGCAGTGAGCGTCTTGCCCGTCCCGGGAACGTCCTCGAGCAGAACGTGTCCGTCCGCGACAATTCCCGTCAGGACTGTCTCGAAAAACTCCCGGTCGGCGACGACGACGTCGGTCAGGGTGTCGACGATCCGGTCGGCAACCGAACCCGCCGTGGCGTGATCCATCGGATCGTCTCAGACGGGCAACATCTAAAAACATCTCGTTCCGTCGTCGAGCCAGTCTGTCCGATCGCTGGCGCCGCGGGTTAGGACCGCCGGCGGTCGAGCCGGCGGTAGGCGAGCCACAGCAAAGCGCCGGTGGTGCCAAAGACTGCGGGAAAGACAACGCCGACCCAGAGGACGCTCTCGACGACCGGGGGTCCGATGGTCAGTCCGTCGATCGTTCTCGAGAGCGCGACGGTCCCGATCGCCGCCGGGATCACCGCCCCGGCGACGAGCGTCGGCCCCGTCACGAGACCGTTCCGAAGGCGAGCCACGCCGGCGTATCGAGCGAGCCCGGCGCCGGCCAGGGCGAACACGACGACCGGGATCAGCTGGTAGAGGGCCGCCGGCAGCGTTACCGAGGCGGCCTCGAGGAAGCCATGTTGCTCGGTCACGATATTCTGTGTGACGCCATCGAACGCGCCACCGGTGTCGCTGTCGGGCGGATCGGTGACACGGAGGGAAGTCAGCTGTGCCCCGTAGTAGACCCACCCGGCCGAGACCAGAAGCTGTTCTCTGAGAAGCGCTCTCTCCTCAAACCCGACGACGACCACGAGCGCCAGGAGATACCCGGCGACGACCGATCCGAGGCCGGCCGCCGCGCCCACGCGCAGACGAGTCCGCCAGCCCCAGACAGAGCCCGGAGACGTCTCCTCGGACTCGAGGTCAGATCCGGAGTCAGAGTCGGAGCCGGTACCGGCCAACCGTCGGCTCGTATCGGTCTCGGCCGTCTCGGAGCCATCCGCTCGCCCGACCGTCCCGCCGGCGGGAAGTTCGGTCTCGACGAACTCGGTGTCTGTGACGACCGTATCTCGGACGGTAACGTCGGATACCGCTGCTTTGACCGTCGCCCCAGAGAGGTCGACATCTGTCAGGTCCGCCCCCGAGAGATCGGCCTCCGCCAGCAAAGCCCCGGAGAGGTCTGCCTCCGAGAGGTCAGCGCCGGACAGGTCGGCCTCGATGAGGTAGCTGTCGGAGAGATCCGCCCCGGTGAGATCCGCACCCGAGAGGGTGGTGTCTTTGAGATACGCCCCGGACAGAGTCGCTCCGGAGAGAGCTGCCCCCGTGAGATCGATCCCGCGCAGCGGAGCCCCCGAGAGGTCTGCCCCGCGGAGTGCGACACGCTCGTAGTCGGTGCCTGGAACCCCAGTGTCGGCGACGGTCGCTCCGTCGAGCAGCTCAGCGACCGCGGCGGTCTCCTCGCGCGCAGGTGCCGGGGCGCGGACAGCCTCGAGATCGGCCGGCGTGATCGCGTCGGACCGAGCGTGCCAGCCACACCGATCGGCCCCCGCGACCGTCTCCCGGTAACAACAGCCCCGGGGCTGGGAGTGATCCAGGTCCTCATGAGGCCACACGTATCCACACCGATCCGGCGGGGAGTGCTCGGAGTCAGGAGATCGCGTGTTCACACGGACCGATCAGTACGCACGGCCCGAGAAGCTTTGTGCACCGAATCGCCACCAGAGATCGGAGCCGGCGACACGCGGACCTCGTCGAACGCAACAGTCTCGTATAGCCAGCGCCCGAGTAGGTACCAAGAGACGAATGGACAGCACACCCGAACTGACGGGTCAGATAACGAGACGGCAGGTTCTCACGGCGGGTGTTGCGACGGCACTCGGCGCGACCGCCGGGTGTGTCGGAGTCGGGGGCGACACCGCCGAGCCAGATCTGACGAACACTCCGACCGGAATCCTCAGACAGTACTACCACGCTGCGGCCCGAGCGGAGAGTCAGGCGGCGTTTCTCGCCCGAGCCACCGAGCTCGTCCACACCGTTTCGTCGTTCGACCGGATCCTGGAGACAGAGCCTCAGTACTGGACGGATCCACACCGGAGCACCGTCGAACAGATTACCGTCGTCGAGGAGGACATCAGCGACGAACGGGTGGTCGAGAGAGTCGGGTTTCTCGGACCGAGTGTGCTCCCGTTGTACGGGACGGGTCGCGCCGAGGATCTCGACGCGATCGCCGGGAGAAACGCCGTGACACGAGCCACGCTGGTCTCACACCCAGGAGACAGAAACGAAAACGAGAACGAGAGCGGAAACGATGGCGAGAACGGAAACGATGACGAGGACGGCGCCACTCGTCGGGAACGAGAGTGGCTGCTCGCGACCGACGACGACCAGTGGCGGATCGTCTGGGAGTAACCCCACAGCAGAGTCTCGTCGTCTCCGGCTCGAGACGTGGGCAGGCTCAATCCTGTTTCGGAACGATCTCCTCGACCAGCTGCGCGCCGACCGACCGCGTGGATCCGTCGACGAGCTCAAGCGAGTACATGCTGCCGAAATCGTCGTACTCGAGGACAGTCAGCTCGGTGGCGTCACCGTCGGTGAGGTGGTGTGGCTCCTCGAATCGCACCACGAACCGGTCGTCGCTCATACCGGATTGAGCGTCTCGGTGGTCTTGGTGCTGTCGGTGTATCGAGACCACCAGCCGGGACGGGACCGTAACGTAAGGACGCCGACGATTCAGCGTCACCGGCGGCGGACCGATGCCAAACGAGCACACGACCGAAACGGCCACGACGATTGCGAGCCCGGACTCACCGTCGAACGGATCCCATCGGCGGCGATTACGCGTCTCGAGCCGCCCCGAGAGCCACCGCTCCGGCAGCGACCCAAATCGCGAGCTCGGCCGCGAAGGCCCGTGTTCTGACGTACGATCTCCTCCCGGGCAACGGCAACCCGTCGGGCAGCTGGCTGTAGGGTCGTTCGCGACCGATCGGCCACAGGAGAAAGGCCAAGTCACGGGAGCGTCCGTTGAGTCCCATTCCCGCCGCGTCGGCACCGATGTGACTCGCCCAACCCAGCCAGAGCGAGCGGGCGGCGCGAGTACCGTCGATGCCCGCCCGAGCGACCGCGACGGACAGAAGCGAGTGTGCCACCGAGTGGTACCGGTCGGTCTCGCCGACCCGACCGAGCGGCTTGTCGATCAGATCCGGGAGCATCGCCCCCGCGACGGTCCACGGGAGCGAGCAGTCCAGACGCCGGGCGAGGAGGTACGCGATGACTATGTGGGTCGGAAAGAGCACACTACCACTGGGATCGGGAGCGTGATACGGGCTGTGCTGCCCACTCGGGGGCTGATCGATACGAGCCGTCCAGGATCGGAGACCGCCGACCAACACCGGAGTGCCGGATGCAGACATCCGACGGACTTTAGTGTGTTGCAGTATTGTACCAATATAACACATGAGCGAAACGTGTCACCTCCAAGTTCGTCGGCTCGCCGGTGTGATGGCGTTGCTCGGGCTCGGACTCGGCCTCGTCGTCTCCCGGTGGTTCTTCGTGATCGTCGGGTTCGTCGGCCTGAATCTCATCCAGAGCAGCTTCACGAACGTCTGTCCGGCCGAGGAGCTTCTCCCCGGCTGTAGCTCCGACAGCACAGCGGAACCTCGAGCCGCCGAGACACAGTAACGAATGCCAGTAGCGCCACCGACCACCGGCTGCCGGAGTGATCGGTCCCACCCGATTAGAGAGCGATGAGTGGCCTGCTCAGACGCGCCGGGATCGGCGCCGCGACGATCGTAGGCGTTGCCTTCGTCCCCTTTCTCGGTCCGTTCGCCCCGCTTGTGGGCGGTGGTGTCGCGGGGCGACTCTCGGAGCCCCCGGAAGACAGTGGTGCGGTCGCGGGCGTGACGGCCGGCCTCTTCGCCTCGGTCGGGGTGGTGCCGCTGGTCCTCGCCGGGAGTGCACTCGCCGCGACGGTCTCGAACCTCGCGGCTGCACTCGTCGTGTCGGCGGCGGTCACGATGACCGTCTACGTCGCCGGGCTGGCGGCGGTGGGCGGATACCTCGGTGCGCGGTCGGTACAGAACGATCCGGGATCCGGGCGCGAGCAGATCGATCGACTCCGCCAGCAGTACGTCGACGGTGCTCTCACCGAGCTCGAATTCGAGCGCCGACTCGAGGAGGTGCTCGCGAGGCAGGACCGCACACGCGCCGAGAGCGCGTCCGAGCGCCAGACAGAGCCAGAGCGGGCCGAGTCCCGACGCTGACCGCGGGACCGGACCCGAGTGGATGCCACATCTGACCACCCGCCGGCGACGGGACTACCGGCCCTCGCGCTCGACGGCAGCGAACGCATCGAGGAGCGACCCGGCGTCCTCGAGCAGCCGGCGGGCCCGATGTTCGAGTCGATCCGTGCGGGCTTCGACGGCCTGGTACTCCTCGTGATCCGCGCGCTCGTCTGCGGGGAGTTCTGCCTCGATGACCTGACGCTTCGACTCGAGACTGAAGTACGCTCCGAGCGTCTCGTAGCCGAGAATCGTCAGCTGCTGGCGCACGGCTGCCCGGAGATCCTCGCGATCGAGCGGTTTACACAGGTAATCGTCGAAGGGCATATCCAACACGGCAAATCCCGGATCGATCGCAGTCACCATGACAACCCGTCCGTAGTAACCCCGGTCCTCGAGCGCAGCCAGAACCTCGTCGCCGGACATACTCGGCATGTGCCGGTCGAGCAACACGACGTCGATTTCCTCGTCACCGATCGTCGACAGCGCCGTCTGACCGTCGTAGACCGTCTCGACGGCACACAGGCCACGGAGCCGTAACGCGTACGCGTCGGCGACTTCTTTTTCGTCGTCGACGATCAGCGCGGTCGGCAACGATGCCCCCTCGATCTGTTCGCTCATACGGACGGGTACTCATCTGGCCTATACCCGTCGCATATAATAGTATTTATACAACGATCCGGGGGAGAGCGCTTCGGTCACTCACCCGTCGGAGCGTGACTCGGGGGCCGCAGAGTCGAAGACCTCGGCGAGGAGCTTGCGTTGGGCCGCCCTGAGATGATACAACAGCGTCGGGCCGGTGATATCGAGTGCGCCGGCGACCTCCTCGGCGGTGCTGCCACGGGGGGACTCGAAGTAATCCGCGAGGAAGGCAGTCTTGAGCGCAGCCTGCTGGCGGTCGGTCAGCTGTTCGCCGAGAGTCTCCCGGAGCTCCCGCGTGGTGGTCGCTTCCCGATCGCGCTCGCGTTTTGCGAGCACCGTCGCGTCGTACCCTCTGGTGACGCCGTCGACGAGCCGCCGGACGTTCTCGTCGGGCGGCAGGTCGGTGACGATCTCGGCGCCGGTGCGATCGAACTCGCCGGCTCTGACGGTCGCGCCCCGATCGATCAGCCGGCAGAGCACCGTCGTGTCACGCAAAGCGACCTCGAGCGATCCGCCGTCGGAGTCGGCTTCGATGACCCGAACGCCGTCTGTCCGCTCGTGTGTGGCAAGCGTGTCACCGACCACGTCCGGGGCCGTGCCCTCGATACTGAGATAGCAAAGCACCTGCGCTCCCTGTGGGACAAGTCCCCGGAGCGAGCCGGTCAGGTCGTGGTCGGTCGCGGCCGCGACAACCGGATCGGCCCGATCCGTGAGACCAAGCCGGAGCTCGACGACCGTATCCGACAGCAGGAGATTCCGGTGGCGCGTGGCGTTGACGGCGAACCCGGCCACCTCTCCGACCGTCTCGAAGCTCACCCGCTCGCGCGGCGAGAAGGCCGCCTGATCGGTGGTGTACAGCCCGACGACGCCGTAGACACTCGTGCCGTAAACGAGCGGGACCGCAAGCAGCGACTGGAGCCCGTCCGCGAAGGCGGCGCGTCTGACCGCCTGTGGGACACGGTCGGCCTCGCCGATCGGTTCGACGACCGTCGGCGCTCCGGCCTCGACGGCTTCGGTCTCCGGGACTGGATCGCCGGCCGCGAGCGCCGCCTCGATCGCTTCGAACGTGCGTCCGGTCGTCCCTGCCGCCGCACGGGTGGTGATCCCGTCCCCGTCGAGCTCCCGTTCGCCGACCCACGCGAACTCGTAGAGCTCGGTCTCGCCGAGTCGCCGACAGATCGTCTCTGCGATCTCCGATCGAGAGGAGGCGTCGACGAGCTCCCCGAAGATGTCGGAGATGAGTTCGGTGATGACCGTCAGCCGGTCAAGATCGTCCCGAAGTCGGGTGCGCTGGCGGGCACGGTCGTGGCGGTCGGATTCGTCTGTCACGTACAGCACGACCGAGTCGACGTCACGGCCACCCTCTGTCTCGGGGTCCGTCTCGGGGCCGACGATCGAAACCTCGAGCCACCGGTCGAGCTCCGGGTAGTACTCCTCGACGACGACCGGCTCGTCTGTCGGCGGCGTCTCGAGGGCACGCGGGACGCTCGCGTCGACGGCGGTGGGAAACACCGACTCGATCGACCGGCCGACCGCCGACGAGTCGGTCCGGAGCAGCTCGCCAGCCCGGTCGTTGATCTCGGTGACCGTCCCCTCCGGCGTGAGCTCGAGCACACCGATCGGGGCACGGGCCAGCCGTCTATCCATATCCGGGGACTGGGCTGGGGAACACAAAGAACGTTCCGCGAGTCTCACTGCAAGGGCCAGACCGTTCGGGGGCACGCGTCACGGCGACGCGATGCCGGTGACCTCGATTTGCGCGCCACCGTTTCGGCTGTCGGTCACCCGGATCGACCAGCCGTGGAGGTCGACGATCTCCTCGACGATCGCCAGACCCAGCCCGGTTCCGTGGTCATCGGTCGTGTAGCCCGGCTCGAACACGCGGGCTCGGTCTGGGGGTGAGATCCCCGGGCCGTCGTCGGCGACGTAGAACCCCTGGTCGTCTTCGAGCGGACCGATCGTGACGGTCACCGCCCGGTCGGACTCGCGTGTCTCGGAGGTCTCGCCGTGTTCGATCGCGTTCCGGAACAGGTTCTCGAACAGTCGGCTGACCCGGTCCGGGTCGGCCGTCACCGTGGGAAGCGCGTCGTCCGTGAGCAGTGCCGCCCCGTTCGTCTCGACGGTCTCCCAGGCGGCGGTCGCGACCGTCGTGAGATCAACCGTCTCGTCCGGATCGATCACTTCCTCGCCCCGTGCGAGTGTCAGGACGTCTTGGATAATCCGTTCCATGCGCTCGTGGGCCCGCTCGACGTGTTCGAAGTGGTGTGGCTCCTCAAGTTCGCGCCCCGCCTGGAGTCGCGCCTTCGCCACGTCGAGTGGATTCCGCAGGTCGTGGCTCACGACGCTCGCGACGTGATCGATCCCGAGCGTGCCCGATCGTGTGTCTCGAGTCGACGCTTCGTCGGCGTTTGACGTCGGTGTGAAGAACAGATATCCGGGCGTCGCCGTGCCGGGCGTACGGACCTGGACGACGTACTCCGTCGGGTCGGTCCCGGGCGCCTCGGCGTGTACGGACGCCGCCGGATCGACACGCCGAACGCAGAACCGGTCGCCGCCTGCGAGACAGCTCGCAAGCGGCGGCGCCTCGCCACAGACCCGGAGACCACACGCCTCGAGAGCGCTGGCGACTGACTCGCCGGCGAGGTCAGCGCCGAACCGGCTCGCGAACGCGTCGTTAGTCACAGTGACGGTCGCGCGCCCGTCTTCGATGACGTAGCCACAGACCGGGCCCGGGTACCGATCGATCTCGATCGACCGGGGCCGGACCGACTCCTCGCTCATGAGTTGTGCCGCCCCGGGCCCCGAGGCCTGCGGGGGGTGGGTGTCTTCGTGTCCGCAGAGCGGTTCGGTGTCACCGTCTACGCATAGTTGGTCGGTCATCCATTTAGTCGTAGCCTCTAGCTATCCAGACAGCGCCCGTAGCCTCCGTTCTGCCCGTGGGACGGGTCGATCCGTCCGCAAGCGACACTCTCTCGGCCGGCTGCAATCGCTCTTTGACTCTTGAGAAGGAGTTTATCAGTATCGGTCTTACGATGAGATATGCACCGACGCCGGCTCCTTGCCGTATCGGGCGCACTGCTCGCCGGCGCAGTCGCCGGCTGTACCGAGAGCGACCCCGAAGACAGCCCCGGCGGGGACGGCGACGAGGACGGGGATAGATCGACCCCCAACGGTCCCGTCGACACGGTTGATCAGGCGCCAGCGACGCCGCTTGCGGCCCTCGACGACGAGGGGCTCGAAGAGCTGGTCGCGGAGACAAACGGCTTCGCGATCGACCTCCACCGCCGGCTGCTGGCAGACCGGCCCGAGGAGAACGTCTTCTCCTCGCCGCTGAGCGCGTCGATCGCACTCGCGATGACCTACGCCGGTGCACGCGGCGAGACGCGTCGGCAGATGCGTGCTGCGCTGCGGTACACCGTCGAGGATCTCCACGGCACAATGGGCGAGCTCCAGCGCCGGCTCGACGAGCGTGGGACCGACCACGACGACGAGGACGAGACGCCCTTTCAGCTGTCGGTCGCGAACTCGGTGTGGGGCCAGGACGGGTACGGGTTCGACGAGAACTACCGGACGATACTCGCAGAGGAGTACGGCACCGAACTCATCGAGGCCAACTTCAGCGGCGACGCAGCGGGCGAGCGCGAGCGGATCAACGACTGGGTGGCCGACGAGACCGACGGGACGATCGAGGAGCTGCTGCCGCCGGGCTCGCTCGACAGGCTCACCCGGCTCGTGTTGGTCAACGCGATCTACTTCCTCGCGAACTGGGAGCAGCCGTTCCCCGAGGACCGCACCGACCACGGGCCCTTTACCACACTCGACGGAACCGACCACGTGGTGCCGTTGATGGCCCTCGAGCGCACCTGGCCGTACGTCGAGCGCGACGGTCTGCAGGCGGTCGAGCTACCGTACGTCGGCGGCGATGCGGCGATGCTCGTCGTGCTCCCGCCGGACGGCGAGTTCGAGGCCTACGAGCGCGATCTCGACGGCGAGGGGCTGGCAGAGCTGATCGACGGACTCGAACCCCGCGATGGAACGGTCAAACTGCCACGGTTCGAGTTCGACACGGGTGTAGAGCTGAGCGAACCGCTCGCGGAACTGGGGATGACCGACGCCTTCGATCCCGAGCTCGCAGACTTCACCGGGATCGCCGAGCACGACGAGGAAGCCGAGAGACTGTACCTCGACGAGGCCTACCACGAGGCCGCTGTCGCCGTCGACGAGGACGGGACAGAGGCTGCCGCCGCGACCGGCGCCGTGATCGGTGACGAGTCCGCACCTGTCGATCCGTTCGAGTTCGTCGCCGACAGACCGTTCCTGTTCGCGATCCGGGACCGTCCGACTGGGACCGTGCTCTTTCTCGGCCGGGCGGTCGACCCGTCGGACTGGGAATAAGCCGGGGCGCTCCGAGAGGGCCTTCGGGGTTCGATCGCTCGTCAGATCAGGAGAGCTAAGCCCCCGGCGGCGGTACCGCCGGTATGACCGACGCCGAGCAGACGGGGTGGTTCGCCGGGCTCGAAGCGCCCTCCGAGACCGGGGAATGGCTCGAGCAGGCCCGCGCGGCGATCACGACCGGCACGGCAGCGGCACCGGCGGCGTGGCCCGAGCGGGCCGTCGCGGCCGGCCTCGTCCCGGACACCGAGACCTACTACGAGCGGCTCCACGAGGCGACGGTTGGGGCCGCGCGTGAGGAGATCCGCGAGCGCGAACGAGCCGACGATCAGCAGCTGATCCACGCGATTCGGGGGCTCGACGACTGCCGACGGATGCACAACGAGCTGACCGAGCGCCTGGCAGAGTGGGCCGGCACGACCGATCCGGACGCAGCCGTCGACGCGGCATACGTCGGCGAGCTTGCCGACCGCGAGCCGGCGGGGCCGACCGAACGCCGGCTGGTCTCGCTCGCCGAGCGGGTCGTCGGACTCGAACGAGAGGCAGACGCACTCGAACAGTACGTCGAGACGACCGCGAGAGCGGTCGCGCCGAACCTGACGGCACTGGCCGGCCCCGTGCTCGCGGCACGGCTGATCGCACTCGCCGGGGGGCTAAACGAGCTCGCGCGACTCCCGAGCGGCACCGTCCAGGTGCTCGGCGCCGAGGACGCGCTGTTTGCACACCTACAGGGGACCGCACCCTCACCGAAACACGGTGTGATCTACACCCACGAGTACGTCCGCGGAACCCGGGCCGAGGATCGTGGCTCGGCGGCCCGGGCCGTCGCGGGGAAGCTCACGATCGCCGCTCGCGTCGATCACTACCGCGGCGAGTACGATCCCGAGATAGAGGCCGAACTCGACGAGCGCATCGAGCGCATCCGCGCTCGTGGTGACCGATGACACTCCCGGCGGGCGTCGAGCGCCGGGAGATCACCGGCGAGCACCGACTGGCAACCCGCGGCGAGCCCGTCTACGGCGAACCGACCGACGGCGACTGGCGGGCCTGGGATCCCCGGCGGTCGAAGCTGGGGGCGCTGCTCGCCGCCGGCGTCGACACCGGGTTCTCCGCGGGCGACAACGTGCTGTATCTCGGGGCCGCAAGCGGGACGACCGTCAGCCACGTCGCCGACGTCGCCGGCCCGACCTACGCCGTTGAGTTCGCCCCTCGGCCGGCGCGTGATCTCCTCGATGTAGCAGCCGACCGGCCCAATCTCTTCCCACTGTTGAAAGACGCCCGCGCGCCCGAGACCTACGCACACGTCGTCGAGCCAGTCGACACCCTGATCCAGGACGTCGCGACGCGGGGCCAGGCCGAGGTCGCGCTCGCGAACCGACAGTTCCTCCGCCCAGACGGGCGGTTGATCGCCGCGATCAAGGCCCGCAGCGAAGACGTTACCCGCGAGCCCGCGGCGGTGTTCGAGGAGGCTCTGGACCGGGTGCGCGAGGGCTACGAGCTGCTCGCGACGGAGCGGCTCGAGCCGTATCATGAGGATCACCTCGGCGTAATCGCGCGTCCAGTCTAAGCATCCGTAGATATCAGACAGGATAGAAACCTCAGAGCTACCCAGAAACAGCTCTTATAGCGGGCCAGGAGGTTGGCGACCCGGGCTGTGACACTCCTGTCGTGTCTTGGACCGCTGGATCCAAGCCCGCGGGGGCCCGACGACACGTCGATGACGGACCTCGCGGAGGAACTCGTCACGAATCTCGACCGCCCGGCGCTCCAGACCGCTCTGATCGAGTGGTACGATGCGGGTCACCGCGATTTTCCCTGGCGGAAGACGACAGATCCCTACGCGATTCTCGTCTCGGAAGTGATGAGCCAACAGACCCAGCTCGCTCGGGTCGTCGAGGCCTGGGAGGCGTTTCTCGAGGAGTGGCCGACTGTCGAGGCACTCGCCGAGGCCGACCGGGCGGCGGTGGTCGGCTTCTGGACCGAACACAGCCTGGGGTACAACAACCGCGCCCGGTACCTCCACGAGGCCGCCGGACAGATCGTCGAGGGAGCGATCGACGGCCTCGACCCGGGCGAGTGGCCCCGCGACCCCGAGGGCCTCTCGGAGCTGATGGGCGTCGGTCCCTACACCGCAAACGCCGTGGCGAGTTTCGCGTTCAACAACGGCTCGGCGGTCGTCGATACGAACGTCAAACGGGTGTTGTATCGCGTGTCCCCCGAGATCAGCTCCGCGGAAGATCCGGACTACGAGGCCGCTGCGAGCGCCCTCATGCCCGCCGGCGAGTCCCGAATCTGGAACAACGCGATTATGGAGCTCGGCGGGGTGGCGTGTGGCAAGCGCCCGCGGTGTGACGAGGCGGGCTGTCCCTGGCGCGAGCACTGCGAGGCCTACCGGACCGGCGACTTCACCGCACCGGACGTCCCCACACAGCCAGCGTTCGAGGGGAGCCGTCGGCAGTTCCGCGGGCGGATCGTGGGGGCGCTGGGCGAGCACGGCGAGCTCTCACTCAACGAGCTTGGCCACCGGATTCGGGTCGATTACGTGCCCGAAGGGGAGTACGGCCGAGAGTGGCTCCGCGGGCTGCTTGAGGACCTCGAAGCCGACGAACTGCTCGTCGTCGAGAACGGACGGGCCCGGCTCCAGACCTGAGACGGACCCCGATCAGCCGGCCGTCGAGAGCCCAACTTTTCTGTGTGGCCCCAGAACGGACGCTCATGCCGACGACCGACACGCCCGACCGACGCACGATCGCGGTCGGAGACGGCGAGACCCACGACGAGGCCGTGGCGATCGACGCCGAGGGGCTGTTCGGGCTGCTCACGCCACAGACCGTCGAACTGCTGCGCACGATCGCCCGCGAGCAGCCGGCCAGTATCCGCGAAGCCGCGCGGCTGGTCGATCGGGACATCAAAAACGTCCACCGAGAGCTGATCCGACTCGGGGCACGAGGCCTCGTCACGTTCGAAGACGAGGGGCGAGCCCGTCGTCCGGTCGTCTCCTACGACGCGCTCAGGATCGATATCGGTCTCAGTATCGATACTGGGACTGGGACCGCCCCCGACTCGGAGCCGTCCTGACTGCAGGATCTCCTCCCCGTCGTGAGCGACGTGATTCTTTCGCCGGATCGGCAAGGCACCGACCGGCGCGGGCAGGGCCCCCGAGTGGACTGGCGACGGGTCAGCCCGCCTCTCCCGTCTCTGGGTCGGGACAGGTTGCGACCAGATCGTCCCAGCGGGCTCTGAGCGCGTCGGCGTCGCCGGCGACGAACTGTCTGGCCAGCTCGATCGCGGCGGCCAGCTGCTCGCGGGCCCGCTCGCAGGCCGTCCGGGCCTCTCGATTCCGGCCGGCGGCGTCGTGCTCTTTGGCCTCCCTGTGTTTCCGCTCGGCGAGTTCGCGACGGTCGGCGATGAGGTTGGCGACGACGGTCTCGATCTCCGCACGGAGCCTGTCTGTCTCCCCGGCGAACTCGATGTCGGTGCCCCAGCCGGCGGTCACGGCGTCGCGGTAGTGTTCGAAGGCGGCCTGTCTGGCCTCGACCGCGACCGAGAGCCGGTCGGTCCGGACGGCGCGTTCACGGGCCTGTTTGGCCAGTGCGAGCGGTCTGACCCGGAGCTGTTCGAGCCGGCTGTCGACCCGGTCGATCCGGGACTGGATCTCCGCGACCGTGTCGATGTCCCACTCCAGAGCGGTGACGAGTGCGTTCTCGAGGCGGGTACGGGCACGCGCATACCGGCGGTACGCAGCCGTGTACTCGGTCGCGTCGGTCTGCCGGCGTGCCTCCTCGAGAAGCGTCTCCGTCCGGCGGAGCTGTCCGTCGATCCGGGTGCGCGCGATCGACTCGCGGGTCTGCTCGATGCGCCCGGCGAGTGGATCCGCGACATCGCCGTCGGCAGCCGCGACGATCCGCTCGGCGCGGTCGAGTTTCGCGTCGAGCCGCTCGCGCGTTTCGTCGGCGCCGGTACGGTCCCCGGCGGCGAGCTCGGTCGCGATCTCCGAGGCGTCCTCGAGTGCGGCGACGGTTCGCTGCCAGGTGCCGGTCCGCGTTTCGACGAGCTCGGTGAAAGACGAGACGTCGCTTCCCCGGGTGGGGGTGAACTCGTAGCTGCCCCGTGCTCAGACCTCGATGCAGACGGTCGTCGTGAAAAATCGGCCGGTGGTCTCGACGCGCCGTACGTCGACGTACGGGACCGTGACGACGTCTGGTCCGGACGGAGCCTCGACTGCAAAGACGAGCTTCCGGTCGGTCGCCAGCAGCACCGACTGGCCGCCGGGGGCGGTCGCGAGCGGTCCGTCGTCGTGCTCGATCGCCTTCGTTCCCGAGAGATGCCGTGTCACGGACTCGCCAGGCGCGAGTCGATCGGCGACCGCGTCGACGAGTCCGTCGGCCGGTGGTTGTGTCTCCGACAGCTGGGCACGGAGCTTCTGGTTTCGTTTCTGTTCCCGTTCGGTCCCGAACACACCCGCGCTTCGAGAGCCGGCGTAATAACCGTTCGCTCGGCGTTACAACGGTATCAAGGCGAAGGCCTACGGTGTTAGTCGCGGGAAGCGGTCACGGCTGTGACTGACCGCCGCCGGCCAGCTCCGGGACCAGCGTCTCGGGGTCGCGAGCGAGCATCACGACACGCGAGGCCGGGACCGCCCGGAGTTCGTCGTGCGGGAGGTGCTGCTGGGCCCGCTCGGCGAACGCGCGAACTCTTTCGTGGTCGGGCATCGCCGAGCGATCGAGCCGGCTTCTGGAGTGGCCGACGTGCATGTACGCCTTGAACTCGACGAAGTCGGCGTCGGCCCGGTCGACCATCCCGGCGTACCAGGCCGGGTGGTGGTCGTTGCGCCCGGCGACCAGCGTCGTCCGGATCACCGTCCGCGTGTCCGCGTCTGCAAGCACGTCGAGACTCTCGATCAGCCGGTCCCAGGCGTCGTCCGCGACTGGGACGACCGTCGACTCGTAGGTGCTGCGGTCGGGCGCGTCGACCGAGAGATACAGCTGGGTCGGCTCACACGCCCGAAGCACGTTGGGGTGTGTCCCGTTCGAGACCAGAAAGGTGGTGATCCCGCGGTCGTGAAACTCCTCGATGAGCCCCGGGAGGTACGGATACAGGGTGGGCTCGCCGTCTAAGGAGATAGCCACGTGCCGTGGCTCCATCGCGGCCTCGAAGCGCCGGTCTGGCACCGCATCGTTGCCGCCGTAGCCCGACAGCAGCCGTCGCTGGAGGTCGATCGACGCCTCCGCGACCGCGGCCGGGTCGTCCCACTCGACGTCTCCGAGTTCGTAGGCGTGACCGGTGTGGTCCCGCCAGCAGAACACGCACCGCTCGTTGCACTTGACGACCGGCGTCATCTGGATACACCGGTGAGATTGGATGCCGTAGAACCGGTGTTTGTAGCAGGTCCCCTCACCGACGAGCGCGTTTTTCGTCCACCCGCAGGTCTGGACGGCCGTGTGGCCGACGCTGTGGTACTCCGGGTCGTCGACTTGCTTGGGGCCGTCGGCCATACTGGGGGTACACCCGCCGTCGAAATAATCGCACCGATCGTCACGACCGGCAGTTGACTTATAGTAAGTGTTTTGCCAGCAGCGGGCAACAGTTTCCGGTATGTGTCCCCGGGTGCGCGCTGCCCTCTCTCCCTCTCACCTGGCGGTGACCGATAGGAGAGACACTGCCCTTCTGAGTCTCATCGTGCTCGTTGTTCTCGGCGGGGTCGCCGTTGGCGTCGGGATCGGGCCGGCCGATACTGCCCTCGCACAGTCCGAGGACGGTGCGGAGAACCTCACGACCGACGTACAGCTCCAGCCCGACGGCGACGCCGATTGGACGATCGAACTCGCGATCGAACTCGAGAGCACGGCCGAGATCGAGGCGTTCCGAGAGACCGCGAGCCGGTTCGAGAACGGCGAGGAGAGTCTCGGCGTCGCGTACTTCCAGAACGTAAACGACCAGATCGATGGGACCGTCGCCCGGGAACTCTCGATCGACAACGTAGCGCGGACGAGCCAGCTCGATGTCGCAGCAAACGACACCGGCGTCGGTCGGTTGGTGGCGTCGTTCACGTGGACGAACTTCGCCGAGGTCGAGGGAGACGAGCTCGTCGTCGGCGACGTGCTCGCGGTCGACGGACAGCCGTGGTTCGAGCGGCTCGGCGCGAACGAACGGCTCATCATCCGTGCGCCGCCGAACTACGGCGTTCGCGACTCGAACGTCGAGCCCGATGCGGGCACGCTGCGTTGGACGGGACCGGTGAGCTTCGACGAGACAAGCCTGGCGGCGACGTTTGTCGGCGACGGCGGCACAAACGGTGGCGCAAACGGCGGCACGAACGGAGGCGGTGACGACGAGCCACCCGGGCCGTCCGACGACTCTGCTCCGGGAGAGTCCGGGGGACTGTCGACCACGCTGTTGTGGGGGGGCGGACTCGCCGCAGCTGCGGTTGTGGGTGTCGTCGCGTACTTGCTCGCCCGGCGCGAGGAGCCACTCTCGGTCCCGCTCGGGACCGGCGAGGACGACGGAACCCCCGAGGCTGGCGGCACCGCGAGAGCCAACGGAGACGGCACCGAGCGTGTGGACCCAGAGGAGGAGTCCGACGACACGGACGGTACACCGCCGGAGCTGCTCAGCGACGAGGAGCGGGTCGAACAACTGCTCGAGGCGAACGGAGGTCGGATGAAACAGGCCGCGATCGTCGAGGAAACGGGCTGGTCGAACGCGAAGGTCTCACAGCTGCTCTCCGAGATGAACGAAAACGACCGCATCCAGAAGCTCCGGATCGGCCGAGAGAACCTGATCGCCGTTCCGGACGAGGACGTGCTCAATCCCGAGGACTGACCGCGCCTGGCCGGCGCAAGCGCGTGCCGCACCCGGCCGTTGCTCCCGCAGCTGGTCGACACCACCGCCGCGACCCGGAAACGTTTATTCTCACCCAGGCCGACTGGCCACGTATGGACGTCCTCGTTGCCGTGACGGAAGTCGCGGTCCCGGACGACGAGTTCGAGATCGACGGGACGACGATCGACGAGCAGTATCTCACACACGAACTCAACGAGTGGGACGAGTACGCACTCGAAGAGGCCGCGGGGCTGGCCGAGACCCACGACGACGTCGAGGTCACGGCCGTCACGATCGGACCAGAGCGCGCAGAGGAGACGATCCGAAAGGGCCTCGCGAAAGGCGCTGACCGCGCGGTCCGCGTCTGGGACGACCAGCTCGCCGCGGCCGATCTGCTCGCGCCGGCGACCAAGGCCGCGCTGTTGGCCGAGGTCGCCAGACAGGAGGGGCCGGAGCTGATACTGACGGGCGCACAGTCGAGCGACGACTCCTTCGGCGCGACCGGTGTCGCACTCGCGGCCCGGCTCGAGTACGAGTGGGCCGCGGTCGTCAACCAGCTCGAGCTCGACCGTGACCGGGGCGTCGCTGCAGTCCACCGCGAGCTTGAAGGAGGTATCGAGGAGCTGACGGAGATAGAGCTGCCGGCCGTGGTGACGATCCAGACCGGCATCAACGAGCCCCGCTATGCGAGCCTCCGTGGAATCAGACAGGCCCAGCGCAAGCCCCTCGAGGTGCAGACGCCGAGCGAGCTGGGCGTCGGCTCGACCGACTCGCCGCTCTCGCTGTCGGCGCTGGTCGAACCCGAACGCGAGAGTGACGTCTCGCTGTTCGAGGGCGACGCCGAACAGACGGCCGGTGAGCTCGCCGGTGTGCTCCGCGAGAAGGGGGTCGAGGCATGAGCGCCGACGTACTCGCGGTTGCAGAGCACCGCCGCGGGGAGTTGCGCGACGTGAGTCTCGAGCTCCTGACGGCGGGTCGACAGCTCGCCGACGAGACCGATGGCGAGCTCCACGCGGCGGTCGTGAGCGGCGAGGTCGATCGGTTCGCCGACCGGCTGACCCGTGAGGGTGTCGACGCCGTCCACACCGTCGCCCGCGGCGAGGAGTTCAACCACGACGTGTACATACAGGCAGTCACCGCGCTCGTCGACGAGCTCAACCCCTCGTACGTGCTCGCGCCGAACTCCGTCAACGGGCTGGATTACGTTCCCGCGGTCGCCGAACGGCTCGCACTCCCGCTCGTGACCGACGTGACCGCTCTCGACGCGAGCGGAGACGAGCTGACCGTCACCCGGGAGTTCTACGGTGGCAAAACCGAGGGAACCGTCTCGGTCGCGGCCGATCGCGCCGTGTTGACGGTCCGGGCCGGCGAGTGGCCGGCTGCGACCGGGAGCGGCGACGCGACGGTCACGCCCGTCGACGTCGAGATCGACGAAGCCGCGGTCCGGTCGACGGTCACCGGCTTCGAAGAGGCCGGGAGCGGCGACGTCGACATCACCGACGCGGACGTGTTGGTCTCGGTCGGCCGCGGCATCGAAGAGGAAGACAACTTAGATCTGATCTTCGATCTCGCGGAGGCGTTGGACGCGACCGTCTCTGCCTCCCGGCCGATCATCGACAACGGCTGGCTGCCCGCCGATCACCAGGTCGGACAGTCCGGGAAGGTCGTCACCCCCGAGGTGTACATCGCCGTCGGCATCTCCGGCGCGGTGCAGCACGTCGCCGGCATGAAAGGCGCCGAGACGATCGTCGCGATCAACAACGATCCCAGCGCGCCGATCTTCGACATCGCCGATTACGGGATCGTCGACGATCTGTTCGAGGTCGTCCCCGCGCTCACCGAAGAGTTCGGCGGCTGATTGAGGCGACATCGGACCGACGTCGACGAGGACTCGACGATCTACGACGTGTCCGAAGAGTGGGTAGCCGAGCGCCAAAGAACGAATCAAGCGGTAGTGTATCACCCCGCGATGTGCTGCATCGGCTGGCAAAGCGAGGATGCGAGCAACC
>OBKM01000389.1_pt1 | contig 22133 bp, 20 predicted proteins | sample 1519691 | NCBI WGS metagenome assembly OBKM01 (sample SAMEA37050418, study PRJEB22526) | metagenome | biome: saline pan; feature: lake; material: water | place: Egypt | collected 2015 | depth 0.5 m | reverse complement strand
GGGTATGCTCACCGGTTCGGAGATGGCCATCGTGGACGCGAACGCCGCGGCGCTCGGTGTCTCGCGCAAACAGCTCATGGAGTCGAGTGGGAACGCCGTTGCCCGCGAGGTGCGCGCGGTTGCCGACCCCGGGGCCTCGGTGACGATACTCGCGGGCCGGGGTAACAACGGCGGCGACGGGTTCGCGGCGGCGCGGTTTCTCGACGAGTACGACCTCCGGGTGGTCCTGCTCGGCCGGGCGGAGACAATCCGGACCGAGATCGCCCGGGAGAACTGGGACAGCCTCCAGGAGGCGGGATACAACACCCGCGAGGTGCGTGACTCGACCGGGCTCGACCTGGACGACCCCGAGGTGGTGGTCGACGCGATGCTCGGGACAGGCGTCAGCGGTGACCTGCGAGAGCCCGAGGCGAGCGCCGCCGCGGCGATACGTGAGACCGAAACGACAGTTGTCTCGGTCGACGTTCCGTCCGGGCTCGACACCGAGACGGGTCGTCTCGCGGACAACGCCGTCGACCCCGACCGGGTGGTGACCTTCCACGAGTCGAAGCCGGGGCTGGCCAACCTCGACGCGGCGGTCACGGTCGCGGAGATCGGGATTCCGGCGGCGGCACAGGCGTTTGTCGGCCCCGGTGACCTGTTGCGACTCGACCGCGACCCCGGGGCACACAAGGGCGCACACGGCGAGGTGCTGGTCGTCGGCGGCGGTCCCTACACCGGCGCGCCGGCGCTCGCGGGACAGGCGGCCCTGCGGGCGGGGGCCGACCTCGTCCGTGTCGCGTGCCCGCGGGCGGTCGCCCGCGAGGTCCAGGGGTACAGCGAGGCGCTGATCGTCCGCCCGTTCGAGGGGAGCCACCTCGAACCGGGGCACGTCGACCGCCTCACGGGGCTGGCCGCCGACCACGACGCGCTCGTGGTCGGGCCGGGTCTCGGTGCGGCCGAGGGGACACTCGATGCCGTCGCGCGGTTGCTCGCCGCGGTCACGGGGCCGGTCGTCGTCGACGCCGACGCGCTCGGGGTCGTTCCGGAGACCGAGACCGAGGCATCGCTCGTCTGCACCCCCCACCAGGGTGAACTCGCCGGGATGGGTGGGCCCCGCGAGGCCGACCCGCGGGCGCGTCGCGACGCCGTCGAGGCGTTCGCCGCCGAGGTAGGGGCGACACTGCTGGTGAAGGGCCGGTACGATATCATCTCGGACGGCACCCGGACGCGCGTGAACCGGACCGGCACGCCCGGGATGACCGTCGGCGGCACGGGTGACGTGCTCGCGGGCGTGACCGGCGCGCTCGCGGCACGACTCGACCCCGCCGATGCCGCTGCGGTCGGCGCGTACGCAACCGGCCGGGCGGGTGAACTCGCGGTCAGCGGTGACGGCGACGGACTGCTTCCGACCGACCTGCTCGAAACGCTTCCCGGGGCGCTCGGGTAGGTCGAAACGTTCACGCGTCGCCTGCTCTATCGCCCGGTATGACAGTCCACAGTGACTGGGGTGACTGGCTCCCGCGGGCGATCGAGGCGGCATCCCCGGCAGGGCTCGCCGTCTGGTATCTCGGCTGTAACGGGTTCGCGCTCAAGAGCTCGGGCGGTACCGTTCTGTTCATCGACCCGTATCTCGGCACGGGTGACCCGCCACGGACGATCCGAATGCTGCCCGTCCCGTTCGACCCCGCCGAGGTGACCGCGGCCGACGCGGTGCTTGCCACCCACGAGCACACCGACCACGTCCACGGCCCGAGTCAGGCCCCGATTCTCGCGGGAACCGGGGCGACCTTCCACGCGCCCGACGCGAGCATGGCTGTTGTCGACCGGGAGAGCTGGCGCGAGGAGTGGGGCCTCGACGGTGCACAGTTCCAGCGGGTGCGCGAGGGCGACCAGTTCGGGGTCGGCGACCTCACGGTGACCGTCGGGCCGGCGAACGACCCCGATGCCGAACATCCCGTCGCGTACGTCGTCGAGCACGAGTCGGGGACCTTCGCCCACGGCGGCGACGCGCGACCGGGCGGGTTCGGCGACCTCGCGGCCCACGACATCGACCTCGGCGCGCTCGCCTTCGGCACGACCGGGATGATACCCGACAAGGAGACCCGGGAGCCGACCGAGACCACCTGGTACAACGACGAGACACGCCTCGTCGAGGCCGCCCGCGAGCTCGAACTCGACCGACTCCTCCCGACCCACTGGGACATCTGGAAGGGTCTCACCGCCGACCCCACCGCGTTGCACCACCACGTCAGGAGCTTCGAGTTCCCCCGCCGACTCGAACTCGTCGAGATCGGTGACCGGGTCGACCTATAGCTCCGTCTCCGAGCCCGCCGGACGAGCCCGCCACGGTTCAGTAACCACAACGGAAAGGTTCATACGTCGCAGGGGCAACGCAACTGGTATGTCGGCGATAGAGACAACGAACCTCACAAAGAAGTACGGCAACGTGCAGGCGGTGCGGGATCTGGACCTGCGTGTCGGCCGGGGCGAGATCTTCGGCTTTCTCGGCCCGAACGGGGCCGGAAAATCCACGACGATAAACATCCTGCTGGATTTCGTCAGGCCGACGAGCGGGCAGGCGAGCGTGCTCGGGATGGACTGCCAGGCAGAGAGCAAGCGCGTTCGGTCCCGGATCGGTGTCCTGCCGGAGGGCTACGACACCTACAGCCGGTTGACCGGTCGCCAGCACCTCGAGTTCGCGATCGACTCGAAAGGCGTCGACGCCGACCCCGACAGGCTGCTAAGCCGTGTCGGACTCGACGGCGACGGGGGTCGCAAGGCCGGCGAGTACTCGAAGGGGATGTCCCAGCGACTCACGCTCGCGATGGCGCTGGTGGGCGACCCGGACCTGCTGATTCTCGACGAACCCACGACGGGGTTAGACCCGAACGGGGCCCGCGAGGTTCGCGAGGTCATCAGGGAGGAGAACAGCCGCGGGACGACGGTGTTTTTCTCCAGTCACATCCTCGGCCAGGTCGAGGCGGTCTGTGACCGCGTCGGTATCCTCCAGAACGGGGAACTCGTCGCCGACGATTCCGTCGAGGGGCTCCAGAATGCCGTCCGCGGCGGGGGCACACTCGTCGTCGAGGGTGACGGGTTCACCGACGACGTGGTGAGACAGGTCGAGAGCCTCGCGGGTGTCGGGTCCGTCGAGGTGCGCGACCCCGGACGCGTGATCGCGCTCGGACTCGACACGGACGCGAGAAAGACCGAGATTCTCGCCGACATCGAGAGCACCGGCGCGACGGTCTCGGACTTCGAGACCGAGGAGACGAGCCTCGAGGACGTCTTTCAGGCGTACACGACCGGGGGGGTCTCGGCATGAGCTGGGTCGCAATCGCGCGAAAGGACATCCAGGACAGCATCCGGTCGCGGGGGCTCTGGGGGGTCATCGCCCTGTTCCTGGGCGGGATTCTCCTGCTGTCGTGGCTGGCCGACACCGGCGGCACGGACGAGACGCTGCTTGCCGCGGCCGGGTTCACGTTCTTTCTCGGCGGGCTCTTTTTCATCCCCATCGTCGGCTTGCTCATCAGCGTCAAATCCATCGTCCGGGAACACGAGAGCGGGACGATCAACCTCCTGCTCGCGCTACCACACACCCGCGGCGAGATGCTGCTGGGCAAGTTCGTCGGCCGGTCGGTCGTGATGACTATCGTCGTCATCGTCGGCTTGCTTCCATCGCTGCTGTACATCCTGGTGCAGTCCCCCGGGAATCCGGTGGTCGAGCTGTTCGGGCTCCTCCTCGCGGCGAGTCTCATCGGCATCATGTGGGTCGGGCTCGGCGTCGCACTCTCGGCGCTGGTCAACAGCGAGACCCAGGCGACAGTCGGTGGCGTCGGGATATTCTTCCTGCTCTACCTGTGGCCGTTCATCGTCGACCAGCTCGGCGTGAGCACGCCCGACTTCGTCGACCGGCTCTGGTTGTTCATCCTGTTTTCCGACCTCGGGTTCCTGCCGCCGGTGCTCCGGGAGGGCGAGTTCGGCTTCCCGTCGGTGGTCCGGCTCGACGACGTGATTCTCGACGAGATCTCGGATATCGGACTCTCGGTGGGCGTCCAGATGCAGATGTGGTTCGCGCTCGTCATCCTGGCGGCGTTTGTCGCGATCCCGCTCGCGCTCGGCTACCAGCGGTTCTCGCGACGGGACCTGTAGCGACGGCCAGCCGCCGCGGACAGTACACCCGCTGGGTCTTTCCCGCGAACGCGCCGGCGGTGTCGACCCGAGCGGTCAGTCCTCGTCGTCCTCGTCGTCGATATCCTCGAAGTCGGCGTCGACGTACTCCTCGCCGGCACCCGCGGGGCCGCCCTCGCCGGCGCCAGCAGCACCGGGACCGGGGGCCCCGCCCGGACCTGGTCCCGCGCCGGCGGCACCGGCAGCGCCAGCGGCCCCGGCCGCTCCGGCAGCGCCCTCGGCGTTTTGATACATCTGCTTGCCGATCTCCTGCAGTCGGTCCGAGAGCTCCTCGGTCGCCGTTTCGAGCTCCTCCGTCGTGGCGTCGTCGTCGTCGACGACCGCCTCGAGGTCGTCGATGGCGTCCTCGACCTCGGTGCGAATGTCGTCGTCGACGGCCTCCTCGTTCTCCTCGAGAAGCGTCCGGGCGCGCTGAATCGTCGACTCGGCCTCGTTGCGCGCCTCGATGCGCTCGCGGCGTCGCTTGTCCTCCTCGGCGTGTTCCTCGGCCTCGGCTTTCATCTCCTCGATCTCCTCGTCCGAGAGCCCGACACCGCCCTCGATCGTGATGTTCTCCGAGCTGCCCGAGCCCTTGTCCTCGGCCTCGACGCTGACGATGCCGTTCTCGTCGATGGAGAAGGTTACCTCGATCTGTGGCGTGCCGGCCGGTGCCGGCGGGATGCCGGTCAGCGAGAACTCCCCGAGCAGTTCGTTCTCGGCGGCGATCTCGCGTTCACCCTGGAAGACCCGTATCTGGACCATCGTCTGGTTGCCCTGGGCGGTCGTGAAGATCTTCGACTCCTCGGTCGGAATGGTGGTGTTTTTCTCGATGAGTCGCTCGAACAGGCCACCCTTGACCTCGACGCCGAGCGAGAGCGGCGTCACGTCGACCAGCACGATGTCGTCGACATCGCCGGAGAGCACACCGCCCTGAATCGCGGCCCCGAGCGCGACGGCCTCGTCGGGGTTGACGTTTTTCTTTGGCTCCTGACCGGCCAGCTCCTCGACTTTCTCCTGTATCATCGGCATCCGGGTCGAGCCGCCGACCAGGATGACCTCGTCGATATCGGACTTCGAGAGGTCCGCGTCCTCGAGGGCCTGCTCGGTCGGGCCGACCGTCCGCTCGACGAGGTCGGCGGTCAGGGACTCGAACTTCGCGCGGGTGAGCGACGCCTCCAGGTCCTTCGGCCCCTCGTCGTCGGCCGCGATGAACGGCAGGGTGATGGTCGTCTCCTTGCGGCTCGACAGCTCCACCTTCGCCTCCTCGGCGGCGTCGTAGAGCCGCTGGAGCGCCTGGCGGTCCTCGCGGAGGTCGATACCGTGCTCGGCCTCGAAATCGTCGGCCAGCCAGTCGACAATCGCCCCGTCCCAGTCGTCACCGCCGAGGTCGTTGTCGCCGTTGGTGGCCTCGACCTCGTAGATGCCGCCGCCGAGTTCGAGAATCGAGACGTCGAACGTGCCGCCGCCGAGGTCGTAGACCAGCACCGTCTGGTCGGACTCGTCGTCCAGCCCGTAGGCCATCGCCGCGGCCGTCGGCTCGTTGATGATGCGCTCGACCTCGAAGCCGGCGATCTCGCCGGCATCCTTCGTGGCCTGGCGCTGCCGGTCCGAAAAGTACGCCGGCACCGTGATGACCGCCCGCTCGATCTCCTCGCCGAGGTACTCCTCGGCGTCGCGCTTGATCTTCTGGAGGATCATCGCCGATACCTGCTCGGGCGTGTACGCCTCGCCGTCGAGGTCGACCGTGTACTCCTCCTCGCCCATGTGGCGCTTGATGGACTCGACAGTGTTGTCGGGGTTCTGGACCGCCTGGTTCTTCGCGGGCTTGCCGACGAGCTGTTCGCCGTCCTGGAACGCGACAACCGAGGGTGTCGTGCGCTCACCCTCGTTGTTGACGATGATCTCCGGGTCGCCACCCTCCATCACCGCGAACGCGCTGTTTGTCGTTCCCAGGTCGATACCAAGAATCTTGTTGCTCGTCATCTTGTTCTGTACTACCTCGTTCGCGGGGTTAAAAGTTGCTAGATGCGCTCAGAACCAGGGCGGGCGCTCGCCGGTCCCCTCGGTGACGTTCCCCGGATGTTCCGTGTCCGGGCTGTCAGCGGGGTCGCTCGTGGAGTCGTCGAGCGCGGACCCGCCGCCATCGGTCACTGCCGTGGCAGGGGCGGTGGGGGTCTCGGGGTCACCGCTCTCGGGGTCGAACGCGAGCAGGGCAGTCACCGCGAGCACCGCGAGCGCGACGGGCGCGCTCGAGGGGACGAACCCGGCAATCGAGAGCGCGAGCACGCCGAGTGCAACCGCACTGCCGAACCGGAACCGGTCGATCTCGACGACCGACCGCAGCCACGGGCTGGCGGCCGCAACGGCGAGTGCCGCCAGCACGCCGACACCGGCGGCCGCCGCGCCGCGAACGACCAGTCCGGGGTCGGCCTGGATGGCGAGCGACGCACTCGAGGGCTGAAGGCTCGCAACCAGCCCCAGCCCCAGGATGACCAGCGGCCCGGGGAGGTACTCGTCGAGGCGTGCACTCGCCGTCGAGGCGGCCACCCCGAGCACGACGAGCGCGGCGAACCGCTCGAAAACGGCCATGTCGAGCACGCTCTCGATTGTCGGCGCGAGCGCCGCCTGGACGGCCGCGCCGGCGACGACAACCGCCCCGAGCGCGAGGACGATCCGCATCTGTTCGCGTGGCGTCTCGTCCATCTCCGCGAGAATGACCGCGATGGTCGCGCTGCCGGCGAACACGAGCAGACCAACCTCGACGATACCCGCGACGGTGCCGAGTGCGCCCCCCAGGACGACCGCCACGAAGACGCCGTCCACGAGCGGGAGACACATCACGACCGCGAGTAGTCTCGTCGAGGAACTGACGCGTCGCTCGACGGAAAGCGCGACCGGGTGGCGTGAGCTACTCATCCACTACGAACGGCCCTCACCCGTGGCCGTGACCGCCGGGTAGTGTGAGCGACGCCATCTGGGCCCGGCCTCGCTCGACTCCGCCGCGCGCCGTACCGGCAGTTGCCGGGGCCGTAGTTGCCCCGCAAAGAGATTTGGCATTCCCCACTTGGCTGTGTTTGCGCCCTCGTGACCGCGAGGCGTCTGGCGAACACTGCACCCGATTGTGGGGTCGGCGGAGTGCATACCCGGTAATTCGTGGCGGCGAATAAAACCCTTTCGTGAGACGGCCGAGAGCTGTGACCCTCCACCGGCCGAGACCGTCTCGGCTGTCGATGCGATGTCCTTTTTCGCGGGCGGTGGGTATCAGGTGGTATGGACGACCGCCGGGGCGAACAGACGGACGAGAACGACGGCGGGGACACAGAGGCGGGTGACGACCCGCGGTGGTTGCGCGACCTCGGGCCGGGACACCCACTCTCGCCGGTACCACGCGAAAAGAGCGAACCGGTGGAGCCGCCTGACCCGGACGACGATGACAGGGGCGAGGAGGAAACTCCCGACGTGGTCGCCTCGTCGGGTGACTCGACCGACGCCACCGGGGGGACCGGCCTGCCGGTCAGTCGTCGACAGGCCCTGGCCGGTGGTGCGGTCGCGGCTGTCGCCGGCCTCGCTGGCGTCGGCTGGACCCTGCGGGGTGGGCCCGACGGTGGGCACGGGGTCGTCGAGTCGTACGTCGAGGCGGTGGCCGACGACGACTGGGCGGCCGCCGGCGCGCTGTTTCACGACCGCTCTTCCGTTGGCGAGTCCGACGACAGCTACGAGGAGTTCCTCGAATCCGAGGGGGTGCTGGCGGGTCTCGAAGCAGTCACGCCGACGGTCGAGGGGGTGCACGACCAGTTCCACGTCACCGACCCGGTCGCCGCGGCGGAGAATGATGACGAACTGATACCGGACGGTCTCGACCCGGCAGAGATCGAGGAGTGGAAACAGAGTTTTGCCGTCACAGCGGTCAGTCGCGACAACGTCGAGGGATTTGGCCAACCCGACGATGTCGAGGGCCTTGCCGACGCCACAGTAGCGACTTTCCCGTGTACCACCGTTCGTGACGACGACTGGCAGCTGTTCGCGGTGCAGACGGCGGCGTTCGGCTGAGCGAGTTCTCCGGGGCAGACGGTATCACGGACCGGTGTCGACCGGGCTCACAATGTTTTTGCCCCGCCCGCCCCGACGACTTACATGGCAAACGATTCTGAGCCGTTCTCGCAACGACTGCGTGGACCGGAGGCGCTGACCTTCGACGACGTGTTGCTCAAGCCTAAAGAAAGTACGGTCGAGCCAGACGAGGCAGACACGACGACGCGTGTCTCGACGAGCGTCGAGCTCACCGTGCCGGTACTCTCGGCGGCGATGGACACCGTCACGGAGAGCGAACTGGCGATCGCGATGGCGCGCAACGGCGGACTCGGGGTGCTCCACCGGAACATGGGTGTCGAGCAGATGGTCGAGGAGATCCGTCGGGTCAAACGCGCCGACGAGCTCGTCATCCCGTTCGACAGCGTGGTGACAGTCGACCCGGGGACGACCGTCCGCGAGGCGGACCGGCTGATGGAGCAGGAGGGTGTCGGGGGCGCGCCGGTCACCGACAGCGACGACGAGGTGCTCGGCATCATCTCCTCGACGGACGTGCGCCCGCACCTGGAGGTCGACGAGACCGACTCCGTTCGGCGTGCGATGACCGACGAGGTCATCACGGCCCCACAGGACGTGGATGCCCGCGACGCGTTCGACCTGATGTACGAGCACAAGATCGAGCGCGTGCCGGTCGTCGACGACGGCAACCAGCTGGTCGGGCTGGTGACGATGCAGGGGATTCTCCAGCGCCGCGAGTACGACGACGCTGCCCGCGACGCGGACGGCACGCTCCGGGTCGGTGCGGCGGTCGGCCCCGGCGAGACCGAGCGCGCGACGGCCGCCGACGAGGCCGGCGCGGACGTGCTCTTCATCGACTGTGCCCACGCCCACAACCGGAGCGTCATCGACAGCGCCCGCAGCATCAAGCGAGCGGTCGAGGCCGATGTCGTCGTCGGCAACGTCGGCACGCGCGAGGCCGCCCGTGATATCGTCGACTTCGCCGACGGTATCAAGGTCGGTATCGGCCCCGGCTCTATCTGCACGACCCGGGTCGTCACCGGCGCGGGTATGCCACAGATAACCGCCGTCGCACAGGTCGCGGATGTCGCCAGCCGACACGGCGTGCCGGTCATCGCCGACGGCGGTATCCGCTACTCGGGTGACGCCATCAAGGCCATCGCCGCCGGTGCCGACGCGGTGATGCTTGGCTCGTACTTCGCCGGCACGGACGAGGCCCCCGGCCGGGTTGTCACGATGAACGGCAAGCGCTACAAGCAGTACCGCGGGATGGGCAGTGTCGGCGCGATGCAGTCCGGCGACGGCAACCGCTACCTCAAAGACGAGGACGAGGAGTTCGTCCCCGAGGGTGTCGAGGCGGCCACCCCCTACAAGGGAACACTCGCCTCGGAGCTGCACCAGCTCGTCGGGGGGATGCAGTCGGGCATGGGCTATGTCGGTGCCGCCTCGATCCCGGAGTTCAAGCGCCGGGCCGAGTTCGTCCGTGTCTCCCCCGCCGGCCAGCAGGAGAGCCACCCCCACGACGTTGTCATCACCGACGAGGCCCCGAACTACAAGCCCGACGGCGAGTGACCGGTCTCTCCACGCGTCGGTGCTCGAAGGGGGCGACGACACCGATACCGGGTCCCCGGCGTGAATCACGACGGGTCGGGGCCACCCGACCCCGTCGACCGGCAGGCTTTTCGCTCGCGTCACGGAACAGGCGGTATGACCGAGGTCGAACCGCTCTCGGCGGTGTCACCGCTCGACGGCCGGTACGCCGGGGACACGGAACCGCTACGGGCGTACGTGAGCGAGCGGGCGCTCGCCCGGGCCCGCGTCAGGGTCGAGATCGAGTACCTGCTCGCGCTCGCGGCGCTCGACGCCACACCGATATCGGTATCGGCAGCCGACCGCGAGCGGTTGCGCGAGGTCTACCGGGGGTTCGACCGGGCGGACGCACGCCGCATAAAGAAACTCGAAACAGAGGGCGACGAGGAGCGTCCGGCGACCAACCACGACGTGAAGGCCGTGGAGTATTTCGTCCGGGACAACCTGCCCCCGTCGGTCGGCGGCGAGTGGGTCCACTTCGGGCTGACAAGCGAGGACGTGACCAACCTCGCCTACCGGTTGCTGCTGGGCTCTGCCGTCGAGGAGGTGTTGCTCCCCCGTCTCCGGGAGGTGCGTGACAGTCTCGCCGGGATGGCACGGGAGTACCGCGACCTGCCGATGCTGGCCCGAACACACGGACAGCCGGCCACCCCGACGACATTCGGCAAGGAGATGGCGGTATACGCCGCCCGACTCGGGCGGGCCCTCGCGGGCCTGAAGCGGGCGGTCGAGGGGCTCTCTGGCAAGCTCGCGGGCGCGAGCGGGACCTACGCCGCCCACAGCGTGGCCTACCCGGAGGTGGACTGGCCGGCCGTCGCCCGCGAGTTCGTCACCGACCTGGGGCTGGAGCACGAGCCCCTGACGACGCAGGTCAACCCGGGTGACGACCTCGCGGCCCTGTTCGACGCGCTCCGTCGGGTGAATCACGTTCTGCTCGACCTCGCGGTGGACTGCTGGCTGTACATCTCCGATGGCTACCTCGGCCAGGCCGCCGCGGTCGGCGAGACCGGCTCCTCGACGATGCCACACAAGGTCAACCCCATCGACTTCGAGAACGCGGAGGGCAACCTCTCGAAGGCAAACAGCGACCTCGACTTTCTCGGTCGGTATCTCACCCGGTCGCGCCTCCAGCGGGACCTCTCTGACTCGACGGTCAAGCGCACCATCGGCGCGACGCTCGCTCACTGTCTCGTCGGCTACCGCAAACTCGCGGCCGGGCTCGACACGGTCGTCCCGAACGAGGCCGTCACCCGCGGGGAACTCGAGGCCACCCCGGCGGTGCTCGGCGAGGCAATCCAGACGGTTCTCCGCCGCGAGGGTCACCCCGACGCCTACGAGCGGGTCAAGCAACTCACCCGCGGCCGCGAGGTGAGTCTCGACGACCTCCGGGGTCTGGTCGCGGACCTGGACGTGCCCGAGACGGTGCGCGAGGAACTGCTCGCGCTGACGCCGGCGGCGTACACCGGTGTCGCCGACGAACTGGTCGACCGACTCGACGACACCACCGACCGGACATCGTGACAGGTGAGCGCGGCCGTGGCTACAACCGTGGCCCGAACCGACTCGTAACAACAGCCCGGGACACGACCAAGGCAGTGGCCGTGGTCCGCGGGGTCGTGACCAGAACGGAGCCAGGGGTCGGGATGCTGGCCACCGTGTGATTTATGTTGGCCCGCGGTACGAGACTCACGTATGTCGCTGGTCGGTATCGGAAGCGTTGTTCTGGCGATGGCACTGCTCGTCGGGTTCGCACTGCTGATCGACCGGGGTGATGTCGGGCTGATTGCTGGTTATCAGGCGGGTGACCTGCCGCCCGACCGGGAGGACGAGTTCGCCCGGGACGTTCGCAACGTTCTGCTGGGTATCGCGGTCTCGCAGGTCCCACTTGTCGTCCATCTCGCGGTTCGCGAACTCCACGTCGCGCTGTACCTCGGGGCCCCGGTCGCCGTCGCTCTCGGACTGGTCGGCTGGTTGCTCTGGCGGTGGAATCTCGGTGCCGCCGGGCAGACGGCAGGTCCACTCTGAACTCGGTCCCGCGTGACCGGTGGGTCGTCGTGCCTGATACTGATTCGTGCGAGTCATTCCGGTATCAACCGCCCGACGATGGGCGGTTGTACCGGTACACAGTATCACGCGGCGACGAGCACGACCCGCTGACCGGCGACGGTTACGGCACGCGCCCGAACGGTTCCCTCGGCGGGAAGCCACTCGCCGGTCGTCTCGTCGAGGTCGGCGAGCGCGTCGGCGAGTGTCGCGTCGAGGTCAGCCGCCGCGTGTCGCTCGCCGGCGAGCAGGCCGTCGACGACGCGGCGCTCGGTCTCGTTCAGGTCCAGGGCCGCAACCGGGAGGACCGGTCCGAACGAGAGCCGCGCGTGGTCGGTTCCGGCGTCGTTTCGCAGGCCGACCTGCTCGGGGCCGACCCGGATGGCGGTCGCGTCGTGGTCGAGTTCCGTCCGTGCGTCGTACTCGCCCGCGCCGACGCGGTCGATGGCCCCCGCCACGCGGTCGGCGTCGGGCGGTGGCTGTGCGGGGAGGCTCACCGCGAGACCGGCGAGGCCGACGCTCACGAGCGCGACCCCGACCCAGACGTACCACGCGTCCATCGGCGCTTCCAGGTCCACGCGCTCTCTGGTCCTGCCCTCGTACTTGAACTGTTGGGCCAACCGCTACGCTCTTCTCGACGCGGCCCTCACTAGTGAACGTGACCGGCACAGAGACACCCGCGTTCCGTGACCGGCTGTTCACGCGACACAGCTTCCACTACCTCTCGCTCGGGGCCGCGGGAGTGCTCTTTCTGGTGACCGGCCTCGACGGACTCGTCGCCGGGGACGGGTTCGGGTCAGTCGTGTCGGCGGCGGGCGGGCTGCTCGCGGCCACGGGAAGCGGGTACGCGCTCGCAAACCCCGGGCAGACGACCGTCGGCGGCGGCCTCTGGGTCGGTGTCCTCGTGACACTCGTGGCCGCGCTCGCCGCCGTGACCGTGCTGTGACAAACGGGTCAGTACGTCGGGTTCTCCTCGGGGACACCCTCGCGGGCGTTGACCACCCGGGCGAGGGTAAACAGCAGGTCCGAGAGCCGGTTGAGATACACGACCGCGGTGTCGTTGACGGCCTCGGCGTCGGCGAGCGTGACCGTCCGGCGCTCGGCACGGCGACAGACCGCCCGCGCGTGGTGCAGTTGTCCACCCGCCTCGGACCCCCCGGGGAGGACGAACGCCTCCAGCGGGTCGAGTTCGGCGTCGTACTCGTCGATGGCAGTCTCGACCGTCTCGACGTGGCCCTCGTCGACGGTCGGGTCCTCCTCGCCGGGGTCGGGATTGGCCAGATCCGCCTGCACGACGTGGAGGTGGTTCTGGACGGCCCCGAGGGTGTCGTCCACGTCGTCGTAGCCCGTCGGCCGTGTCACCCCGAGGAGTGCGTTGACCTCGTCGACGGCCCCGTACGCCTCGATGCGCGCGCTGTCTTTCCGAACCCGGTCCATCGTCCGCAGGTCCGTCTGCCCGTCGTCGCCACGACCGGTGTAGATCTTCATAGCCCTCTTTCGGGCGAGCGGGACTTAACTGTTCGAGACTCCCGTTCGCCGGAAACCCACAGGTACTTTACAGGCCACACCCAACTCATCTGTGATGACAGTTCTCTCCACCGCCGACGAGGGAAAGACGCTGATGGACGCAGAGGGCGAGGAGATCGGTGTCGTGACCGCGGTCGACCCCGAGGCACAGGTCGCGTACGTCGACCCCGAACCCGGCATCGGCGACGCGATTATCCAGGGGCTCGGCTACGGTGACGCCAACGAGGACGACATCGAGGTGCCCAGTGACAGTGTCGCGACGGTCACCGACACCGAGGTCCGTGTCAGTATCGACCTCTAGGACCTCTTCTCGGAGTCGCGAACGAGCCGTCGGTACCGACGGTATCGAGACGGGCCACGCGGTGTCGGGTGACAGGTTCAAGTTGCTCCCGCCCGAACGACCTGTCGCATGAGCGACCACCAGACAACAGAGCGCTTGCTCGAGGAACTCGCCTCGCTGCCGACCCTGGCACATCCGACGGTCTCCCCGGACGGGACGGAGATCGCGTTCTACTACGACACGACAGGGCGCAACGAGTTGCACGTGCTCGACGTGGAGTCGGGTGAACGGACACAGTGGAGCGCGGGCGAGGTGCCACGGAACGCGCGCTGGCCCGTCGAGTGGGCCGAAAGCGGCGCGGAGGTCCTCTTCCACCTCGACGACGGCGGCAACGAGCAAAACGACATCCACGCCATCAGCCGCGAGGGGGAGGTCGGACCCGTTGTCGAGATGGACGGGCAGGTCACACTCCAGGCCGTCGGCGAGGACGAACAGACCCTGATTCTCGGGTCGAACCGTGACGGACAGATGAACCTCTACCGGCACGACCTGGGGAGTGGCGAGACGACGAAGATAACCGACTACGAGCGCGCGGCCGGCGGCGCACAGCTCTCGCCGGACTGCGAGCGCCTGGCATACGGGACGAACGAGAGCGACGACTTCGACAACTACGACGTGTACGTGGCAGACGCCGACGGCTCGAACCCCCGCAACCTCGAACTGGGCGAGACGGGGGCCGAGTCCGCGCCCGCCGACTGGGGCCCCGACGGCGAGCGCCTGCTGGTGAGTGACAACACCGAGGACCTGAGCCGCATCGGCGTCTACCACCTCGACACGGACGAGGTTCGGTGGCTCGGCGACGGTGAGTACGAGGAAGGGCCGACGGCGTTCACCCCGGACGGCGAGCACGTGCTCGGAACGCGGGCCCGGGATGCGGAGTCGGTCCCGATCGTGTACGACCTCGATACCGGCGAGGCAACCGAGTTCGACCTGCCCGACGGGGTTGCCTCGTTCGCGTCGAACCCCGTCCTGGACGACGGTCGGGTGGTACTCACCCTCACGACGCCGACACGCCGGCCGGAACTGGTCGCCTACGACCTCGACAGCGACGAGTACGAGGTTCTCGTCGAGGCCGAGTACGGCCCGTTCGACCCCGAGGACTTTTCCGACGCCCGGTACTTCACCGTCGAGTCTGACGGGGTGCCGGAGACACCACAGGCCGCACTCGAGCACGACCCCTACGACGAACTCGAGATCGGCGCACTCCTGTACGACTCCGGCCGCCGTCCGTCACCGCTTATCGTCAACCCACACGGCGGCCCCCGTGCCCGTGATGTCAAGCGGTTCAACCTCTACACGCAGGTGCTGGTCTCGCTTGGCTTCTCGGTCCTGCAGGTGAACTACCGCGGGTCGACCGGCCGCGGCCGGGAGTTCGTCGAGGAGTTGTACGACGACTGGGGCGGCGCAGAGCAGGGTGATGTCGTCACCGCGACCGAGCACGCCCTCGACGAGCACGACTGGCTCGACGAGGACCGCGTTGTCGTGTTCGGTGGCTCATACGGCGGCTACTCGGCGTACTGGCAGATGGTGCAGTACCCCGACCTGTACGAGGCCGGTGTCGCCTGGATCGGGCTGACCGACCTCGAGGACATGTTCGAGAACACGATGCCCCACTTCCGGACCGAGTTGATGCAGAAGTACCTCGGCACGCCCGAGGAGAACCCCGACATCTACCGGGAGCGGTCGCCGGTGACCCACGTCGAGAACGTCGACGCCCCGCTTTTCCTGCTCCACGGGGTCAACGACCGCCGGGTGCCGGTCTCGCAGGCCCGCATCTTCCGGGAGGCCCTCGAGTCGGCCGGCTACGAGGCGGACGAGGGCTTCGAGTACCGCGAACTCGGCGAGGAGGGCCACGCCTCCTCCGACCAGCAACAGAAACTCCGCACCTTCGAGTTGCTCGCCGACTTCCTCGACCGGCGGATCGGTACCGAACCCCGGGCGATTGTCGCCGACGACTGAAAGTGACAAGCGTTTTTGTGCCGGCCCTGCGAGCGCGTGCATGGCAGACGTGCCGCGCTGTATGAGCACGCAGCATCCGGACAACGCACGGCTCCCCTTCTTCGCGGCCGACGACATCATCGAGGGTGAAGACGAGATACAGGAGGCCTACTACGTGAGTTCACACCTCGGCTGTGACGAGGGGATGTGGGACTTCGAGGGCAAGGAGGGTGACGAGTACGTCGTGAAGAAGCTCCTCTCGCGGTACGGCGATTACTTCGCGGAGACGCGTCTCGGCGAGGAGTTTCGGCTCACGGTCCGGGGGCCGAACCCCGATCTGGAAGAGTCCGAGGCGAAGATCCTGCTGGAGATCCTGGAGAGCATCCCGCGGTCGTACGACGCCGCCCAACTGTTCGCGGCGGACCGCGACATAGCGTCGGTTGCCCCCATCCACGAGGTGATCGTGCCGATGGTGACGAGTGCCGCCCAGATAAACGCCGTCCACGAGTACTACGCGGAGTTCGTCGCCGGCAAGGGAGACAGGGAGGTCTGGGACGGCCGGACAGTCGAGGACTGGGTCGGCTCGTTCGACCCGAAGGAGGTCGACGTGATCCCGCTTATCGAGCAGCGCGAGGCGATGCTCGCCGCCGACGAGATCGTCCGGGAGTACGCGACTGCACAGGACCGGGAGGCGGTGCGGGTCTTTCTCGCCCGGTCGGACCCGGCACTCAACTACGGGTCTGTCGCGGCGGACCTCATCAACAAGGTGTCGCTCCAGCGGCTCTACCGGTTCGCCGAGGAGACCGGCGTGACGGTCCACCCCATCCTGGGGTCGGGGTCGGCACCGTTCCGTGGCAACCTCACGCCCGAGCGGGCCGGCCGTGTCGCCGAGGCCTACAGCGAGGTCGAGACGTTCACCGTGCAGTCGGCGTTCAAGTACGACTACCCGGTCGAGACTGTCAGAGACGGGCTAGAGACGCTCCGGACGGCGACCCTCGGCGACCCGCCGGCCCACATCGACGAGGAGCGGGCGCTCGATATCGTCGACCGGACCGCGGCGGCGTACGCCGACCAGGTCGACGCGGTCGCGCCGACGGTCAACCGGCTGTCGACCCACGTTCCGGACCGCCGGGCGCGGAAACTCCACGTCGGCCTGTTCGGGTACTCCCGCGAGGTCGGCGAGAACACGCTCCCGCGGGCGATCGGCTTCACCGCCGCGCTGTACAGTGTCGGCTGTCCGCCGACACTCCTCGGTGCACACGCGCTCACCGACGCCGACCGGGAGTTTCTCGCCGACAACTTCCCGGCTTTCTTCGAGAACCTGCGGGACGCGGCGCAGTACTACAACCCCCGGTGCACGGAACTGCTCGCGCTCGACGGTGACCGGCTGGAAACCGCGCTCGACCCCGTCGATGTCGACAGGGACCCGAGCCACCGCGAGGCGACCGACGCGGTCATCGACGGGGTCGCGCGCGAGGACGAGTCGGCCGTCCGGTCGGCGGTCGAGCGGGCCGCGCGACAGCGACGGTTCCTCGGCTGAGCTCATAGTGATTCTTGCGAGTCATTCCGGTATCGACCGCCCGACGATGGGCGGTCGTACCGGTACACAGTCGCAGTAACCACTATCAGACGCCGTCGACGAACTCGGTGACGGCCTCGACGCGGTCGAGCCCGTGCTTGTCGGCAACGAGTGGCACCTCCCGGACCGGCGGCTCGAACCGCTCGTCGGCCTCCGAGAGCAGGGAGAGTTGCTCCTGGTAGCGCGGCCAGCAGGTCGGACAGTCCTCCGAGGCATCTCGAAGGAGCTTGTTGACGAGGACGACATCGACCGCGATACCGGTCGACTCGAGCTCGGCGAGCAGCCGGTCTGTCTCCTCGAGTGACATCCGCTCGGCGAGCGTGACCGCGCGAAACGAGGTACGCTCGCCGTCACGCAGGCGGTCGCCGACCTCCTCGGTGACCTGCTCGAGTCGGCCGACCTGCTCGCCGTAGGAGGGGCTGTCGTCGTCGCGGCCGAGCAGGCTCCCGACGGTGTTCGTGACGGAGCTGAGCTGGTCGCGCACCGACAGAACGCGCTTGAGCGTGGTGTTCATCACGTCGGGGAGGCCGAGCAGGCGGAGCGTGTGGCCGGTCGGGGCGGTGTCGAACACGACCACCTCCCAGTTGGGGTGGTCGTTGTACTCCGCGAACAGGTCGAGCACGGCCACCTCGTCGGCCCCGGGGACCAGCCCCTCCTCGGCGACGGCATCGACGTCCTCGCGTTCGAGGTCGACACCGAACGACCGGGCGTCCGAGAGCACCGACTCGAACGTGTCGCCGTACCGCTCGCGAAAGCGGGTCCGGGGGTCGATCTCCAGCGCGTACAGGTTCGACTCGTCGGTCACCCGGGTGGGTGTCTCGCGAACCGGTCGCTCGTACGCGTCACCGATGCTGTGTGCGGGGTCGGTGCTGACGACGAGCGTCCGCGCGCCGTTGCGCGCACTCGCGAGACCGGCGGCCGCCGCCAGTGTCGTCTTGCCGACACCACCCTTGCCGCCGAAGAGGACGAATTCGGTCACACGACGGTTACGGTCCGCGGGGGCATAACCGTTCCAGTTTCCCGCGGTCGCGGCCCGGAGCTACCCCCGACGGACCCAGGGGGCGAGCACGGCCCCGCCGGTCGCAACGGCGGCGAGCGCGACCGTCAGGAGAGGGTGTGGAACCACCAGGTGGGCGGCCGCGAGCCCGAGTGTCACGAGCCCGGGTGCCAGCACGAGCCGCGGGGCGGGTCCGGCACCCGACGGCGTCGCTGTCGCCCGCTGGAGCCACCACCAGGCGACGAGTCCGCCGGCCGACCCGCCGAGGACGACCGCCTCCGCGGACCAGGCAAGCGCCGACGGTGGCAGGGTCCACGCCGCGGCGAGACCGAGCCCCGCCGCGAGCGCGAAAAGCACCGCCGGCCCGCTCGCCGAGCCCCGGAGCAGCCTCACGACGGCGAGTACCCCGATGCCGAGTGCCAGCCCGCCCAGGAGGTCGACGGGGTAGTGCACCCCGAGGACGAGCCGCGTGGCGGCGACAAGCGCAACGAAGGGGGTGGCGACGAGCAGCCGCTGTCGTCGTCGGCCGACCCGTCCATCGAGGACAAACAGGCCCGCGAGAAGTGTCGCGGCGAGGGTGTGTCCGCTCGGGAACGCGCCCGAGTCGAGAACGAGCGCCCCCGCGTAGACCGGTTCGAGCGCGGCCGGCGCGGCATCGACCCCGACCGGTGGCCCCGCGTCGGGGCGGGGGGTGGAGGCGATGGCCTTGGCGACCGCGACGAGGCCGTAGTAGCCGAGCGCGACCGGTGGCCAGGCGGCCCGCCGGGCCGGAGCCAGCCAGTACCCGACCACGAGGGCCGGGACGACGACGTAGATACTCCCCAGGTAGGTGAGCGCGACCACGAGGTGGGCGAGCCACGACGGGGTCGCACCGACAATCGCATCGACAACACCCGGGTCGAACACCGGATAGTCTGGCACGTCCGGCCGTACGACCGGGTCGGGTGTTATCTGCTGTGTCCCGGGGTCGACAGTCTCAAGCGCGGCGGTACCCTGCAGAGCCCATGGAGTTCGGGTTCGAACTGGCGGTCTGTGGGTGGGCCGAGCGCCACTGGCCGCCGACCGACACCCGTGCCGGTCCGGTGGTCGTCGCCCGTCAGCTGGGCACGCGCCACCGGCGCTGGGACACGGTCGTCGTCGAGTGTGACCCGGCAGGGCTGGCCGAGCGGGCACGGTTCGGGGCGGACCCGCTCGACAGTGACCTCCTCGGTGTCGTGAGACACGCCCCCGCCGAGTGGGCGTGGTACCGGGCGGCGCTTCCGGAGCCGGAGTACCCCTGGCGGTACGTCCGGGCGGCGGTCAACCGCGCCGCCGAGCGGGGACTCGTCGAGCGTCGCACGCGCGGCGGCCGGGTCGAACTGCGCCGGCGGTGGCCCTACCCCGACTGGGTCGAGCGGGTCGTCGCGATCGAGAACAAGCCCGACCTGGACGCGAGTGCCGCCCGCGACCTCGCGAGGCAACTCCGGCAGGATATCGCGCTCGCGCTCGCCGACGAGGTGTGGGTCGGAACCCGGCCCGACCAGGAGACGGCGGCACTGCTGACCGACGGCCCCGTCGAGGCCGGTATCCTGACCGTCGACCCGACCGACCGGGGTTCGAGCGCCGCCACGGTCGTCTGGCAGCCCCGGTCGTTACCGGCCGCCGAGACCGGAACGCGCATTCTCGACCGGCCCGGCGACGACGCCTCGGCGTGGCGCTTCGAGTACGCCGACCCCGGGTGGAAGGCCGACAAGCGACTGGAGATCGCAGAACGAGCCTACGGTCGGGGCTGGCGAAGCTACATCGACTCGATGCGCCAGGACTGTCGGGGGTTCGAGTTGCAGCCCGAGACGGCGGTCGCACGCCCGTTCTGTGCGGCGAAGGGTCGCCACCAGACCAGCCGCGAGTGCTCGGGTGACTGCCCCGAGTTCGAGCCCGAACCGCCCGCCTGGCGACAGCGCGGCTGGCCGATCGAGGGTGGTCCCGGTTCGGCGGTGCGGGAACTGCTCGACGACCAGCGGGCGCGACACCGGCCCGACCCACCGGACTGACGGACGGGTCAAAAGCGTCACCGGCGAGCGACCGACTCCGTCGGGGCTACTCGGGATTGAGCGCCCGTTCGAGCGAGGGGATGTTGATCTCCTCCATCTGTTCGACCCAGCCCCAGCCCTCTTCTTCCCACTCCTCGGTGACACCCTCGACCGGGGTGAGCATCCGGGCGTTGTCGACGGGGCTGTTCTCGAAGAGCGCCTCGACCAGTTGCGGGAGGTCCTCGCCGGGACGGGCTGCCTCGAAGGGGTCGTACAGCACCGTGTCGATGCCGTTTGTCTCGATGACCTCGACCAGCCCGGAGATGTCGTCGAACGAGGCTGCCTCGTCGGGCGAGACGCCGGTCGGTGTCACCAGTTCGAGGTCGTAGCGGTTCTCGATGTACCGGTAGGAGTCGTGACCGGCGAAGATAGCGGTATCGAGGTCGGCATCGGCCACCACCTGCTCGAACTGCTCGTCGACCGCCGCGAGCGCCTCGCGGTAGGCGGCGGCGTTCTCGCGGTAGGTGTCGGCGTTGTCGGGGTCGTACTCGACGAGGGTATCGGCGATAGTGTCGACCATCTCGCCCGCGAGCACGGGGTCGACCCAGGCGTGCGGGTCGAACGAACTCGGCCGGTCGTCGTCGTACTCCTCGACCACGGTAACGGGGGTCGGTTCTTCGGCGGTATCGTAGACGAGGTCGTCGCCCTCGTAGAACTCGAAGACGAGTCGTGCCTCGCCTGTCGCCTCCCCGCGCAGGAGCAGGCGGTCGCCGTCGGCAGTCACGTCGAGCGCGTGCTCGCCGTCGACGATTCGGGCGTCGAGCCGGAACTGCTCGTCGGCACCGAGCGGGGCCGCCAGGTCCTCGTCGTCGACGTGGTAGAGGACAACGCCGACCGGGACCTCGTCGCCGACGGCCACGTCCGGCGGGGAGCCGTGCCAGTGTCGGTCGTCCCCGGTGTCGTGCCACCAGCCCTCCTGGACGTCGGTCCGGAGGTCCCAGATCTCGAACTCGCCGAAGGCGAGTTCCGAGCGGTCGAACGTCCTGTCGTGGGCCGGCTCCGGCCGGCCGCCGGTGTCGAACGGCAGGAGTCGCGGCCCGAGCCCCTCGAAGGCGTCGACGACGACGACCTCGTCACCGTGGTCGCGCTCGATTGTCTCGGCGGCGCGCTGTGCCCACTCGAACTCGACCGTGTCGAGGTAGATAAACAGGTCCGTGCTGAGGATGTTCGCCTCGATGTCGAAGTCCGGCGACCAGCCGTGCCCCATCTCGCCGGTCTCGACCGGGTTCTCGAACTCGAGTTCGTCACCACCGACCGCACTCGCCCAGTCGTGTAGCGCAAAGAAGGCAGTGTACCCGTCGGCATCGATATCGTCACCGAGTCCGAGACTCCCGAGACAGCCAGCGAGTGCCGCCGTTGCCCCGCCCGCCCCGGCGCACAGTACCTCGCGTCGTGTCGGTTGCATGCGTGCAGATATGTCGTGGCCCGGCAAAAGGATTGTTATTATACCCCGTGACGTTAATAACCGGCCGGCTCAGGCCGAGAGTTCGAGCACGACCCGACCGTGGTCGGGTTCCGCGGCAACGTACATATCCGCGAACTCACAGCCGGGGACGCCATCCCGCTCCTCGTGGAAGGCGTGACCCTCCACGACCGACACCGACCCGCCGTCGGTGAAGAACGCGAACGCGTCGCCGCCGTGGTCGTGGTCGTGGTCGTCGTCGTGATCGTCGTCGTGGTCGTGGTCGTGATCGTCGTCGTGACCGTCGTCGTGGTCGTGGTCGTGGTCGTGATCGTCGTCGTGATCGTCGTCGTGGTCGTGGTCGTCGTCGTGACCGTGATCGTCGTCGTGGCCATCGTCGTGGTCGTGGTCGTCGTCGTGACCGTCGTCGTGGTCGTGGTCGTCGTGGC
>OBKM01000388.1_pt1 | contig 22138 bp, 20 predicted proteins | sample 1519691 | NCBI WGS metagenome assembly OBKM01 (sample SAMEA37050418, study PRJEB22526) | metagenome | biome: saline pan; feature: lake; material: water | place: Egypt | collected 2015 | depth 0.5 m | reverse complement strand
CATCCGGGGTGGCTCCTGAGTCAGTCGCTGGAGATGCGGGCGACGACGCAGTCGAGGTTGGAGATGCGGGCGACGACGCAGTCGAGTTCGGAACCGACGAATCCGAGTTCGGGGACGACGAAGGCGGTGTCGGCTCCGTCGGCTCCGATGTCGCGGGATCTGCATCAAGCCCATCAACTGTCCAACTATCTTCGGCTGCTGGATCGACTGGTGTTGCGGCATCAGTCGTGGGTTGTTGGGCATCATCGGCTGTGGCTTGCTGTGCAGCATCGACCGTAGATTGTTGGGCATCGTCGACCGCAGATTGTTGGGCATCCTCAGTCGCAGTTTCCTGAGTGGTGTCAGTCTCACTGGCCTGTTCGTGGGGAGTTCCAGCACCGCCGACAACGCTGTCTGCGGTAGATTCAGGCTCGATTGTCGTCTCGGTTGGTGCCGAGCGACCACGGGGAGCCGAGGCACGGATCAGCCCGTTATCGATGAGCGCGCCCTCAACGGTCTCTCGAACCGTTTGCTTGACTGCGGCGGCCTCATCGAATCGAACCTCTGTTTTGCGTGGGTGGACGTTGACATCGACCGAATCCGACGGCATCTCAACAAAGAGTACCGCAAACGGGTAGCGATCTGCAGCAAGTTGGCCGCCGTAGCCGTCGACAACTGCCGTCCGAAGCGTTGTCGCGGTCACATACCGGTCGTTGAGAAATGTCGCCAGATACTCCCGGGTGCTGCGGGTTGTTTCAGGGTGGCTCACCAGCCCGGCAATTGAATCAACTGGATCGTCGTCCTCGCCGTTGTACTCGACGTCGATCATTGACTCAGCGACCTCGCGGCCATACACCGAAAGCACCGCCGAGCGCAACGAACCTGCTCCGTCGGTGGCAAACAGCTCTCGGCCGTTGTGTTCAAGCGCGACCGCAACAGCCGGGTTTGCCAGTGCGTACTGGCTCACCACGGTGTTGATATGGTCGAACTCGGTTGTCTCCTGCTTCAAGAATTTCTTTCGCGCAGGCGTGTTGAAAAAGAGTTCCGTGACTTCCACCGTCGTTCCCTCTGGGCAGCCGGCTGGTGTGACCTCACCGATGTCGCCACCCTGGACGGTGATTTCCGCACCAGCCGTCGCCTCGGGTGGTCGAGAACGGATGGTAAGCGTTGAGACCGCCCCAATAGTCGAGAGTGCCTCGCCACGGAACCCCAGACTGTCGACAGCAGCGAGATCATCGATGCTTCGAATCTTGCTGGTTGCGTGTTCGGTGACTGCCAACGGGAGTTCGGAGTCGGAAATGCCGTGGCCGTTGTCGCTGACGCGGATGGCTGTTTTGCCACCGTCTTCAACAGCGACCGAGATTCGGGTTGCTCCGGCATCAAGGCTGTTTTCGATCAGTTCCTTGACGACTGAGGCTGGTCGTTCGACAACTTCGCCGGCGGCTATCTGCTGAATTGTCGCCGAATCAAGCTGTTGGATGGGTTGGTCGGTGTCTGGAGTGGTATCCTCAGTCATCTGTTGCGTTGGTGAGTGGGGACGGCGGGGTTAAGACGCGGTTAATCGCTTCTTGATGAATACTTACGGTGAGGAACTCATCCCGTGCCGTTCGCGGCGGCAGCCACTCGAAATCGCAGTGCTCGTCGCTAAGTTCGACAGCTGTCTCCTCGGTCTCACAGTAGTAGACAACGCTGTAGCGACCACGACCGACATCGTTGCGCCACGCAGCGGTGTGGATGGGTTCATCAACAGCCACCGACAGCTCGGTTTCTTCACGAACTTCCCGCTTGAGTCCCGCAATTGGCTCTTCGTAGGCTCCCATGCGACCGCCGGGGAGTTCCCACGTTGAGTCGTCGGCCTGCATCACAAGGAACTTATCGTCTGGCGACCGAATCAGTGCCTTCTGGCTGACCTCGGCGATGAGCGGTTGGTCGGTCATCGTGGCTCACCAGCCATCAGGCTGTGTTGGCTGCGGGGGGCCCGGCACGTGAGTGGCTGTTGGTGAAAGCGTGAAATAACGCACATTAGTGAAACTACGAACGTGGGCCGTATCAATCTTGGCCAGGCTGTGGAGACTGCTGTCTGTATCGAAACCGAGACTGCGGTAAGGAGTGGGTGGAGTAGACGGTGGCTATGTGGTCTTTTCGACGCGCCACGTTGTCGCGCCGGTGTACGACCACCGTTCGATGGACAGGTCGTCAATCGAATCCTGCAGCTTGACGATAAGCGCGCCGATTTCTTTCGGGGAAAGGCCGACCTCTTCGGCGATGAATTTGCTTTTGAAATACATGTCGCCAGCCTCGGCACGCTCACGCAGATAGGCTGCAAGCTGTTGTTCTTTCGATTGGGAGCTGTTCGCGTCGGGCGATTCCTCGGAGTGAACCGGTTGTGATGTCGCGCTCATAGATTATCGTTGGTAGTTGTGACCAGCAAACACTGCGAGCAGTTGGATACCGAGCAATCCAAGGAAGACGGGCCCAGTGTAGCTCCCGACGCCGATGTACAGCATCGGAAGATACACCGCCGGCAGGACAATCGCCAGCCAGAACCCAAGCCAGCGGACAGACTGTGTGAGTGCTGCGCGGCCCTGCTGAACCGTATGCAACGCCCTGTTCGTCTCAGTCCGGGCAATGCGTCCGACGTTGGATTGTGACCCTGCCATCTTGCTCACCGTCTATCTCACTAAACATCCCATACCCACATATAAGGGGGAGAGCGTTCGGTCTAATTTATCGGATAAACGGTCGTAAAATGGGATGTTATAACATTTTAAAATAGTCTTAGAACGCTGTAGAAATTTTATAGCGTATTTATAGCCGGCAAGAGTGAACGCAGCTCGTCTTTGCAGAATTCATATAATTATTGCCGGAATCCAAGTGGGAGTATAAATTTCGTGGTGAAAGTAGAGATATTTATTGCGGCGCGAGATCGGATTCAGTCAGCCGCTGTTGCCACTCCTGTACTTTCGCCATCAGTTCAACTGGAGGTGTCTCGTTGATATCAGTTGACTGAATCTCAGATAAGACCTCCGCTACGTCGGAGTTACGCGCTGTGTCGGCAGCCGTAGCTTCATCAGCATGAGTAGCTCCACTTGCAGCCGTGGTGTTATCCGAGTTGTTCGCGGTGGTCGCAGCCGAATTGTCAGCGTTGCTGTCATTGCTCGTCTGGAAGCTACCCGTCCCAAGATCAAACACCGCCTGTGTTGGTTCGCTGCGTTCGCTTCCCTTTGCCTCGATAGCCTTCTCTGCCCGGAGTTTATCGAGCACGTCGCGGGCGCGGTCAACAACCGGCTCGGGAACACCGGCTAAGTCTGCGACATGGATGCCATAGGAGCGGTCTGTCGCCCCCTCAGTGACAGTGCGGAGAAACGTGATCTCCTCACCATCGGTTTCGGCTGCGTTGGCGACAGCGACATGGACATTTCCAACCCGATCAAGATGCGACGCCAGCGAGGTCAACTCGTGATAGTGGGTCGCAAACAGACAGTGACAGCCAACGCGGTTGTGGATATACTCAGTCGCTGCCCACGCGATCGAGATCCCGTCGTACGTCGCCGTGCCGCGGCCGACTTCATCGAGAATGACGAGTGACTCCTCGGTGGCAGAGTGGAGGATATTCGAAAGCTCCTGCATCTCAACCATGAATGTTGATCGGCCTTCGGCGAGCTCATCCAGCGCGCCAACACGGGTATAGATGCCATCAACAACGCCGACAGTTGCTGATTTGGCAGGCACGAAGCTGCCAATCTGTGCCAACAGCGTGATCAGCGCGGCCTGTCGCATATACGTTGATTTGCCGCTCATGTTTGGCCCGGTGACAAGCAGAAACCCCTGATCGTCGTCGAGACGAAGATCATTCGGCACAAACTCAGTTGTTTGCTCGACAACCGGGTGTCGCCCGGCCTCGATATCGAGTGTCCCCGAACTGGTGAGGGTGGGGCGACACCAGTCGTTGGTCGCCGCATGCGTTGCCAGCGAGCAGTAACAGTCAATGCGCGCGAGTGCGCGACCAACCGTCTGGAGCAACGCTGACTGCTCGGCGACCTGATTGCGGAGTGATTCGAAGAGCTCGTATTCGAGATCGCCACGCTGCTGTTCAACGCGGAGAATCTCTCGTTCCCGTTCAGCCAACTCGTCGGTGACAAACCGTTTTGAGTTTTTCAGTGTCTTGATGTGCTGGAAAGAGTCGGGAACCGCCTCGGCTTCGGATTTGCCAACCTGGATATAGTAGCCATCGGTCTTGTTGCGGCCAACCGAGACATGGCTGAGATCGTAGTTGCTCCCAACGCGGTCTGCCAGCCCGTCAATCCACGATTTCGCTTGTTCGTGTTGTTCGATCAGTGAGTCGAGTTCGTCATTGTAGCCGCGAGCGAAGATACCGCCTTGAGTGGTGGTCTGCGGTGGATCGTCTGCCAACGCATCGGCCAGTGTCTGTTGGAGTTCGGCAGCAGCCTCGCGGTCGATATCGCTGAGTGCGTCAGCAACTGGTGAGGCGTTGAGTGCGGGATCATGCAGTTGGTCAGCAATCTCCGGAAGCAACGCAAGCGTATCCCGCACTGAAAGCAGTTCAGAAGCACCGGCACTCCCGCTGGCGACGCGACTCGCCAGTCGTTCGAGATCGCTCACGGTTTCGAGTGTCTCCTGGAGTCGTTGCCGATGGAGTGGGTTCGATGCCAACGCAGCCACGCTATCGAGGCGTCGATCCAGCGTCGCCTGATCCCGTCGTGGCCGTGTGACCCACTCCCGAAGGAGTCGTCGACCCGGACTCGTCACCGTCTGATCCAGCGTCGCCACCAGCGAGCCATCGCTGTCGCCGTGCATGGTTTCGACAAGTTCGAGATTCCGCTGAGTTGTTGAGTCAACCTGCACGTGATCATCGGCCGTATATGACTGCAACCGCGTCATCGACTGTTTGACGCCGACGCCGGTATCGAAGACGTACTGGAGAATCGCCCCTGCAGCCCGAATCGCCAAGGTCGACTCAAGCCCGATGCTGTCGAGTGTTTCGCTGCCAAACTGCTCGCGGACAGCGTGTTTCGCGCGGCCAGCAGCGAAGGCGTCGGTTGAGGACAGTGTCACTTCTGTCTCGCGTTGGTCAGCAACAGCCGTGAGGAAGGCATCATCAGTGCGGACAGCCGGGCCGGGAAGCAGTTCAGCCGGATCAAACCGGTAACACTCGGCGCGGGCCGCTTCGCTTGTCTCGACTTCGGTGACAAGAAACTGGCCAGTTGTGATATCGGCAAAAGCAAGCCCGTATGGGCCGGATGAGTCATCCTCACCATCGGTGACTGCGGCAGCGAGATACTGGGCGTCGCTATCGGTTGTTTCGATTAGTGTGCCGGGTGTGACGCGGCGAGTTATTTCGCGGTAGAACTCGCCGTTGTCATCCTCAAACTGCTCGGCAACAGCAACAGCGTAGCCGCGTTCGACGAGTGCGGTCAGATACGGCTGTAGCTCCGAGACTGGAACGCCAGCCATCGGAAACGACTCCCCACCCGAAGATTTGGTTGAGGTCGTCAGATCAAGCTCCCGAGCCACACACTCAGCGTCGGCAGCAAAAAATTCGTAGAAATCGCCACACTGCATCGCCAACAGCTCCGCGTCGCTGTCAGCCTTCAGTGCCTGAAACTCCCCAACGATTCCCTGTGCCATACCGGGGGTGGGTCGGACAGCCGCTAAAACGCTACGGTGAGTCGGTTGGGTGGTGCGGGTCGCTCAGTCGTCGCTGACGACGGTTCGCTCGCCGTCGGCCGAATCATCGACGTACTCGTAGACAACGCCGTCTTCTTCGTCGGCGGTTGCCTGGTGTGAGCCATCGCAGTGTGGTTTGTTATCTGAGAGACCGCACTGACAGATTGCGACAGTGCCGCCCTGTGATTCAAGCTCCTCGTCGTCGACGATGTATGGCCCCTGTTCTTCCTGGGTGACGTTTCGTGCCATATCCTCACATACAGTGGCAACGGCATAAGAATACAGGTAACCCGGCTGTTACTGCAATGAATACATGGCCGCCAACCCTCTACTCAGTCACTAACGCCTCAGCAACAGAGAGCAGTCGCTCTCGAAGCACTGATTCGGTCGTCGCACACACCATGAGTGACGGTGATTTCTCGGTTGCGATAACCGCTGCGGGCGGTTCGTCGGCGTCAGCGACAGCATCGACAACCGGCCCATCAAGCGATGCAACTGCCTGCTCGACAGCCGCATCAAACCGCGGACTCGCCGCAAACCGAAGCGAGGGGAATCGCTCTCTGGCTTCGAGCAGTCGGTTTGCGAGTTCGCTTCCAGTTCCGGATCGAACACCCGCGTTGTGTCGAATCCCCGTTCGGGTGCGGCTGAGTCGGCCGTCGACACCGAGAACGTTTGCTGGTGTTTCGGCAAACCGAGTTGCACCGACGACATCCATCCCCTCGTCGGGCAGCAGCGTCTCGGCGTTGGCGTCGATGAGTCGGGCAACGATTCGCTCGACGGCGTCGGCAGTCGCCTCGCGGTCGGCTCGCTCGCGGAGATCAACAAGATGGTGGACGGCTCCCGCACCCTCGCCAACGTCGATCCCATACCGGACGGCTGCCTCCATGAACGCGACACCGCCGGCGACGGCTTCGGTTAGCGTGTCGCCGCTAGCGAGGCGGGCGGCAATCGCACTGGAGAGCGTACAGCCCGAGCCATGGGTAGCGTGGGTGTCGATCCGGGCGTGTTCGAACTGTTCGGTGCGAGTCTCACCATCAGTTCGGGTGACAAGCGTATCGACAACTGTGTCGGTCTCAAGATGGCCGCCTTTTACCAGTGCGGCTGTCGTCCCCTGATCGAGAAGCTCGCGGCCTGCTGCTTCGGCTGCCGCAAGATCATCGATTGATCGATCAGTCAACAGCTCTGCCTCGTCAATGTTTGGCGTCACCAGCGTGGCCTCCGCGATCAACGCCTCGTAAGCGGCTTCGGCCTCCTCGCTGAGCAGTCGGTCACCAGTCGCTGCGACCATGACCGGATCAACGACAACCGGGCTGTCAGTGTCGGCCACGCAGTCAGTGACTGTCTCAATGACTGGCTCTGTGGCGAGCATGCCGGTTTTGATTGCGCCAACCGCAAAATCGTCGACAACGGCTGTGTACTGCGTTTCGATATGGTCGGTCGGCAACACGTTGACATCCTCGACCCCGGTTGTGTTCTGGGCGGTTGTCGCGGTTATCACCGAGGTGCCGAAGACCTCGTGGGCCTCCATTGTTTTCAGATCAGCCTGAATCCCCGCACCGCCGCCGGAGTCGCTGCCGGCAATCGTCAGCGCGACAGGGGGTGAAGCGGGCGCGTAGTTCCGGCTCATTCCGTCTCCACTCCTGTGGTGTTGTAGGTGCTCATACCATAATGTTGTGTCAGTCCGAAGTTAACTGTACAGGCTATCGGTTTCGATGGGATCTCGCCCGCGAATCGTTGCATGCCGCTGAAGAAACGGTCGTTGTGGAGTCAGTGTGTGGTGACCTGACAGCCGTCGCTGTAAGTTACCTCGCCAACTGACTCGATTGGATTCTCACCACAGACCGGACAGTCAGCCCGCTTGCTGTAGGGAACGCGGTCGACTGATAGCTCCATCGCATCATACGCAAGCAGCGTCCCGACCAGCGGCTCGCCAATATCGGTCAGGAGTTTGATCGCCTCAGTCGCCTGCAGACAGCCGACTGTTCCTGGCAGCGCGCCCAACACACCGGTTGTCGCACAGTCCGGCACAGTGCCCGGATCGGGCGGTTCGGGAAAGAGACAGCGATAACACGGGCCGTCAGGAACGAGTGTGGTGGCCTGTCCCTCAAACTTGTAGATCGCTCCGTTGATAAGCGGTACGCCCGCCAGCCGGCAGGCGTCGTTGAGAAGATACCGTGTGGGGAAGTTGTCGGCGGCATCGACAACGAGATCCACGCCGTCGATGAGTGAGGCGGCGTTGTCGGGATTCAGCCGTCGGTTGTGGGTCTCAACAGTCACGTCGGGGTTCAACTCGGCGACGAATGCAGCCGCACTCTCGACTTTCGGATTGCCGACGTCGCTGTCAGCGTGGATCACCTGTCGCTGGAGATTCGAGCGTTCGACCACGTCATCGTCGACGACGCCGATGGTGCCGACGCCTGCAGCAGCGAGATACTGGATAACCGGCGACCCCAACCCGCCCGCGCCGACGACGAGAACGTGGCTCTCAAGCAGCGCGGCTTGGCCTTCGGGGCCAATCTCATCCATGATGATATGCCGCGAGTAGCGGTCAAGTTGGGTCGAATCCAGCGAGAGCGTCATACGCTGGCTTCGCTGTGCGGGTGAATAAGCGGTATGGTAAGCGAGAAGCCGGCTTAGTCGTCAGCCGGCACGGTAAAGTCGTGCTCAGATTCCTCAGGATCGCGGTGTTCGATGACAGCATCACCGCTCTCATCGCCGGTTGGTGCCGCAGTTTGCGTGTGGGTCGTCGATGTCGTCTCCTCGGCCAACTCAAACTGTTCAAGCAGGGCCCGTAGTTCGTCAGCCTCCGTATCCAACTCATCGACTGTTGCGGAGACACTCGACAGCGAGGCGGTCTGCTCCTCGGCGGCGGAGGCGGCAGCCGCGGCATCTTCGGCGGTTTCGTCGCTGATTGTTGCGACCTCATCAACGATAGCAGCGACATCCTCTGCGGCGTTGGCCTGCTGGTCGGTTGCATCGCTGATTTCGACAACGCTGTCGCGTAGCTCGGTGACAACCTCAGCGATCTCATCAAACCGCCGCAACGAGCGTTCGACCGCGTCGGTGCTTTTGCTGACACGTTGGCTGGCTGCCTCAACTTCAGCGATTGTTTCATCCGACTGCGCTTGGATCGCTTCGAGCCGGTCGCCAATCTCGCTTGCAGCCTCCTTTGTCTCCTCGGCCAGAGATTTGACTTCGCTGGCGACGACAGCGAACCCGTCACCATCGCCATCAGCGCGAGCGGCCTCAATCGAGGCGTTGAGCGCGAGCAGGTTGGTCTGTTCGGCGATATCGGTGATAACCGAGACAATCTCATCGACCTCATCAATGCGGCTGTCGAGGGCATCAACGCTGTCGGCGGCATCGGTGATTTCGGCTTCAATCTCATCGAGTTCCTCGGCTGTCTCGGTGGCTTCCTCTCGCCCGTCACTGGCGGCCTCGCTGGCAGTTTGGGCTGTTTCGCTGACTTCCTGCGCCGAGGCAGCAATCTCTTCGACCGTCGCTGACAGCGTGTTGACCTCGCTGACCGCCGTCTGGAGTTTTTCGCGTTGTTCGTCGGCTCCGGCGGCGATTTGGTCGGTCGCAGCAGCGATCTCGTCGCCAGCGCGGTTGAGTTCAGTGGTGCTTTCGGCAACGGTATCGGTCGAGTTGGCAACTTCGGCCGCAAAGGCAGCAGTCTCGCCGAGGGATTCCTGTAGCGTCCCCAGCAGTTCGTTGTACCGCTCAATGAGGACAGCGTACTCGTCGCTGTCGATTGCGTCGGGGTCGATGGTGGCGGTGAGATCACCGTCGATGGCGGCGGCAGTCGACGCTTCGAAGGCGTCGACGAGCTGTTCAAGCCGCTGGGATCGGGTTTCGATCTCGGCGGTGTAGGTTTCAAGATTGGTCGCCATCCGATCAAGTGACTCACCGAATGGGCCGGGAACTGGCTCATCAAGTGAACTGTCATCGAACTCCTGTTCGGCGAGTGCGTCTGCCTGTGCGGAAACCGTCGACAGATACGACTGGAGCGAGCTGAACGACCGACTGAGGTCGCCCACCTCGTCGGCCTGGTCGTTGGCAACGGCCTCGGTTTCGACATGGCCGTTGGCAATCCGGCTCGCGGCGGCTTCGATGTCTGCCAGCGGTTCGATCAAGTCCCGCTGAACAATTAGAATCGTGTTGATGAACGCTACGGTCGCGCCGGTGAAGAGAACTGCCTGAGCGGCGGTCAGAAGCGTCCCCGAGATAATAAACGGCAGCCCGAAGAGACCGACGGCGACGCCAAACTGGATGGCGACGGCCGCCACCATCTTCCGGCGGACGGAGTCGGTGATCCGAAGCCAGTCCATCGTTCTCCAGAGGGCGGTTTCATACAGCTCTCTGAGGGACATACGCGCGTGTACGAACGCCAATTAAAAGAACTAATACGGCATTTTCACTGCGTGGGAATGCGCCACAAAACGCAGTGTGCTACTTGCTGCGGTTGCGGTCGCTGTTGACGCTTGGCCGGACGTGTTCCGTGCCTTTACCGCGTTTCTGCATCCCGCGGCCACTGTCGCCAGCACCTGTGAGCCCGCGGAACGCGCGGCCGTTGTGCTGGTCTTCGCAGATCCAGTTGAGATCGTCGTCGTTCTCGATTGCTGGATGGTTCGGATCGATAAGAATGACTTCGTGCCATTTCTGGGAGCCGTCTTCGCCAACCCAGTAGGAGTTGAGCACGCGCAGATTCCGGAACTTCCGGCTGGCGCGCTCTTCGGCGATGCGCTGGATTGATTTCCGGCGACCGATGCGGTTGACGCCCTGGCGTTTGGTACGCCGACCGGCGGTGAACCGCTCTTTGCGAGCGCCGCCTTTGCGGACGGCGACGCGGGCGACGACAACGCCCTGTTTGGCCTTGTATCCCTGCGAGCGGGCTTTATCAAGCCGTGTTGGGCGGTCGATCCGCTCAATCGCTCCCTGGTTTCGCCACTCTTGTTTGCGCTGCCACTGTAGTTCGGCGAGTTTCCCCTCGTCGGGGCTTCGCCATGCTTCTCGGATGTGTGAGTAGACGCTTCGTGCCATTGGTATCCTCGGGCGCTTGCGATTCAGTCGGTCAAGCCGACCACATTTCGTCCCGGCGAACCGGGTGCCCACTGGTGGCCCGTCTCCACAGTGAGTTACGCTTTCTACCCCTGAGATGCGTTTAATAGCTTCGGACTGATGCCAGCGAGTGAGGGGTTGACATGGGTGTGGGGTAATCGAGTTGTTTCGCCGTCGTCGGAAGAACCGCAATGAAATATCGAATGATATTTGAATTGAAGCATGACAGACGCTAGTATGGTTAGTCCCTCCAACCAGATCGAGATCGTCAACACAGACACAATGCCGGATGATCGAGAGGTCGATGAGGTATTGGGTATCGCCAGAGGAAATACGGTTGAGGCAAAAGACGCAGCGACAGATTTCATCCAAGGTCTCCGGAACACCTTCGGTGGTGAACTGAAGGGCTACTCCGATCTACTGACGAAATCACGCGAGAAGGCACTCGGTGAGATGCGGACAAATGCAGCGGAGATGGGTGCTGATGCAGTGATTAACGTCCGAATTGATACCTCCTCAATCGCTGAAGGCGGGTCAGAGGTACTCGCCTACGGAACTGCCGTGACGTTGACGCGGTAACAGCTCCAACACCCGGATGCTGATTTTTTGCAGAGGAGAGACGTGTTTGGCAGTCGGTAGAGAAGAAACCCCGCACCGGCGACAACCCAGCGACAGATCGACGGCAACCCACGCGACAGAAGCGACAGCTACGGCGCGGCAGTAAGCGATTCGGTGGTTGCGGGCCAGTTGGCTTTCCAGACATTCGCCCGGCTGCCAGCACGATCCAGATCCAACTGGACGAGCTTGCCGGGATCAAGCGACGCCAACTCATCACGGAGCGTCGAATCCTCATACTCCACAATCTGGAAGATGCGGTTGGCCGACGGAGATAAGAGATTTATTGCATTCTTTCCGTTCATCTCTCTCAGAATACGAAACTCCCGTGTTCGGTAGATTTTTCGATTTATATTTTCTCTATATGCAGCTAATAGCACTAAATTCTTTTGATTATCGAACGAACCAGCGAAGAATTAGTCAGTACACAGCGATCGAATGTACTGCCCAACATGATCGTCCATCCGGCGTTTGTACCCCGCCTGTCGGGCCAGCCGGTCAAGCTCGCGGCTAACATAACTCCCGTACTGTACTGCCTTTTTATCCGCGCTGGTGACTGTCGCTGGGAGCCCAACAGTCTCACGAGCAACCCGACGAAGCGCGACCTTCCGGCGTTCGGGAGTCGCCAGCAACTCCCCAGGCAGCCGGAGTGCGGCATCGATCACGCGATCTTGGAGAAACGGTGTCACCGGCTCCACGCCAGCCGCCCGAAGCCCACAGACATCCCGCTGGAGTTGACCAGGGAGGGTGTCAATCGTTTCCCGTACTGCGTCCCGAACAGTGTCGCTGTCGACGCGGGCGTCGCTTGCTGGCTCGACGACTTTTGCGTAGCCGCCAAACAGTTCGTCCGCACCCTGTCCAACCGCCAGCCGCCGGTAGCCGTCTGTGGCGGCCTGCTCAGCAACCAGAATCAGCGGCAGCGCGATGGCGACATCCATTGGATTTGTTCGACCAATCGTCTCGACAACCCGCGGCACGGCCGTCTCCAGCGTCTCGTGATCGAGTTCGATCACCGTGAGATCAGCACTGCGATCCATCGCCTGGGCAGCTTCGCGGGCGGCGGCGATGTCGTGGCAGCCCTCAAAGCCGACAACATACAGTGGTGCGTCGGGAAACCCGCTGGCGACAAGCGCGCTGTCGACACCGCCGGAGAAGCCGACAGCGACATCCGAAGCTGGGGTATCGAGTGCGGCTGTAACGGCATCGCCAACTGCTGTCAACGCCGCATCTGGCTCACTCGCTGGGGGTCCAGGAAGTCTGAATCGCCTATCGTCGCCGTCGGCACGCCGAACACTCCCCGGCGGCACAGCAACCGGGTCAGCCAGTTCGGTTGGCGAAAACGCCCACGCATCCTCGGCGGTCGGATCTGTCGCGTCGGCCTCGCTGTACACCGGTTGTCGACCCAACACATCAGTGACGAGCGTGTCATCAAGCCGGCCACCAAACCCACCCATCGCAGGCGGCCCACAGCCACTCGCGCCAGGAAGGGAATCGCCCATCGAAATCGCTTCACGAACAACGGCTGGATCAGCACCGCGAAGAGTGGAGCACGTGTCATCACGGGCCGGCGACATTCAGCTATCGCCTCCAAAGAAGCGTTGAATCCGCCGTTTTGCGCCAGCACCAAACTGCCGAAAGCTGATATGCCACGGTGTCCGGCGACCGATCACACTTGTTCTGCCCAGCCGGATCGCATCAAGAATCGCCGCAGCCGAGTGGTCGTCGACGCCGACCTCGGTGACGGCTTGGCCGACCATCTCGGAGATATGAGCGTCGCTGCCAGCGGTCATCGGCACCCCATGCTCGATGGCAAACCGCTCGGCCTGTCTGTTTGATCGGCCGGTAAAGAGCCGAGAGTTATAGACCTCGATTGCGTCTGCACTGGCAAGCTGCTCATCAGTAATGTGTGGGGCGACGCCGTGGCGTGATTTCTGGAAGGGATGCGGGATGACCGCGATGCCGCCCTGTTCGTGGATTCGTTCAACTGTCTCGTCGTAGGGCAACCCTGGCTCGATTGCTGACTCAATTCCGAAAGCGAGAATATGGCCGACAGCACTGGATATCTCCATCCCGACGATCCCGACAAGCCCATACGCTGGTGCCAACTCGGCGGCTTCGATGCTGGCATCGATTGTGTCGTGATCGGTTACCGCAAGCGCGTCAAGCCCGACGGCTGCGGCCTGTTCAAGCAGCAGATCAACAGGATCGCGGCCGTCGTGTGAGCTTGCTGAGTGGGTATGGAGTTCGACCCGAAGCACACCGAAACGTGGGGCGGCGTGGTCTTAAACGCTCCCTGTTGGTGGCGACAACGCTAGGAGTGACTGCCGCGGAAACTCGGCGCGACAATGAGAATGGTGACAATCATCGCAACGATCACAGCGGCTCCGTAGGCGACGATGAGCGTATCGCCGGTCGCCAGTCCCGCTTGGATTTCCGAGGCGATAATCGCCGCACCGGCGACCGCAAGCAGGATGCCTGCCCCACCCCAGGTGAGATACTCGTTCATATCCAACCGTGTACAAACACTGGCTCAAAGAGGTATCGGATTTCGAGTCGCTGGCGACATGGAAAGAGATTAAGCCACCGGTTGGAAATTACCGACATGCCCCTCTCGGAGCCGGATCACGAACTGATTACGGCCGAACTCGGCCGTGAACCCACGCCCGCCGAGGCGAATCTGTTTGAAAATCTCTGGAGCGAACACTGCGCCTACCGGTCGTCGCGGCCGCTGCTCGGTGCCTTCGATAGCGAGGCCACACAGGTCGTTATCGGTCCCGGTGACGACGCCGCAGTCGTTGCTGTCCCACTGCCGGCAGCGGCTGGCGAGCCAGCACGCGACCGCGCTGCCGACGCATACAGCGAGAGCTACATCACACTCGGCATTGAGAGCCACAACCACCCGAGCTACGTTGATCCCTACGACGGCGCGGCAACCGGTGTCGGCGGCATCGTCCGAGATACATTGTCGATGGGAGCCTACCCCATTGCGTTAGCCGACAGTCTCTATTTCGGCTCCTTCGAGCGCGAACACTCCCAGTATCTCTTCGAGGGGGTTGTCGAGGGGATCGCTGACTACGGCAACTCAATCGGTGTCCCGACTGTCGCCGGCAGCGTCGCCTTTCACGAAGACTACGTTGGCAACCCACTGGTCAACGTTGCCTGTGTCGGGCTGACAACTGAGAATCGACTGATCACGGCCGAGGCCCAACAGGCTGGTAACAAACTCGTCTTATTCGGCAACGCCACCGGCCGCGATGGGTTGGGTGGGGCCTCCTTCGCCAGCGAGGATCTGGATGAGGATGCCGAAACTGAGGATCGCCCCGCTGTCCAGGTTGGCGATCCATACAGCGAAAAGCTCCTGATCGAGGCCAACGAGACACTCATTGACGAAGGGTTGCTCCAGTCAGCACGGGATTTGGGTGCGGCCGGACTGGGCGGTGCCACCTCCGAACTTGTCGCCAAAGGCGGTTTCGGCGCGGATATCGAGCTCTCTCGTGTCCACCAGCGCGAGCCGAATATGAACGCCTTAGAGATTCTGTTGGCCGAATCCCAAGAGCGGATGTGTTATGAGGTCGCACCCGAGGATGTCGACCGCGTCAAAGAGATCGCCGACCGGTACGACCTCGGCTGTTCGGTCATCGGCGAGATCAGCGAGGGCAACTACAGCTGTACGTTCAACGGCGAGACCGTCGTCGATGTCGATCCGGAGTTCCTCGCAGAGGGCGCGCCGATGAACGATCTCGATGCCGTCGATCCCGAACAGCCAGCCCGTGAGCTGCCCGACAGCGACCTCGCAGAAGCGTTTGCGGCCGTCGTCGGCAATCCAAACACAGCCTCCAAAGAGTGGGTCTACCGCCAGTACGACCATGAGGTTGGCGTCCGCACGGCGATGAAACCCGGCGACGACGCAGCGATCATGGCAATCCGAGAAACAAGCGGAGATGCCAGCGACGTGAGTGGGGCCGGCACAGGACTCGCCATCTCTTCTGGAGCAAATCCTCAGTGGACGACCGCAGCCCCTGCAGAGGGAGCACGGGCAGTCGCCCTCGAAAACGCGACAAACCTCGCCGGAAAAGGCGCGGTTCCACTGGCTGCGGTCGACTGTCTCAACGGCGGCAACCCCGAGAAGCCCGCTGTCTACGGCGGGTTCAAAGCGATGGTTGATGGGCTCGCAGCGATGTGTGCCGACCTCTCTGTCCCCGTTGTTGGCGGCAACGTCTCGCTGTATAATGACTCTGAGAGTGGCCCAATCCCGCCAACACCGACGCTGGCGATGGTCGGAACGAAAGCCGGCTACGACGCACCGCCAGCCGCAGTACGTGGTGAGGGTGAACTGCTCATCGTCGGCGACGGCGGCGACGCACTCGGTGGCTCGCTCTATCTCGATGAGATGGGCGGCAGCGACGCCTTCCCCGCGTTGCCAGCGAATCCACGCGAACGCATCGAAACGGTTGCCGAAGTCGCCCGAGCGGAGACGACACGCGCAACCCACGACGTGAGCCACGGCGGGTTGGCGGTCACACTGGCAGAGTTGGTGACAGCCGACAGTGGTGTCGATGTCTCTGTCGACAGCATCATCGCACTGTTTGATGAAACGCCGGGGCGGGTCGTTATCGAGACAACTGATCCAGACGGCGTCCGGCAAGCCTTCGACGGGGTAGCACCAGTCGAATCACTCGGGACGACGACCGACGACGGGGTGTTGTCGCTGACAGTTGGCAGCGAAACCGTCGAATACGATGCCGACGCGATCAGTGAGTTGCGCGATGTGATCCAACAGACACTGGCGTAATTCTCGATTCGAAATCAGCCAAGCTGGTCGGCCAGCCAGACCACAGGACGGAACGGCAGGAACACGTACTCTTCGTGTGGATCCCAACGCAAAAATGAGAGGCTGTTCGAGACCACCGAGACGCTTGAGGCAGCCATCGCAATCCCAGCCAGCGCGGGGTTTAACAGCCCAATCGAGGCAACCGGCAGCAGCGTTGCGTTGTAGGCAAACGCCCAAAACAGGTTCTGCCGCACTTTCGAGATCGTTGCATCAGCGATCCGCATCGCTTTGAGTACGTCAGCCGGATCATCCCGCAGTAGGGTGATATCGCTGCTCTCGATGGCCACATCTGTCCCAGAGCCGATGGCGACACCGACATGGGCAGTTGTCAACGCGGGCGCGTCGTTGACGCCGTCGCCGACCATGATCGCCCGCGAGCCATCGGCCTGAATTGCGTCAATTTCGTCGGCTTTGTCCTCCGGAAGTACCTCGGCGTGGATGTTGTCGGCAGGAATGCCGAGTGTCGCACCGACGGCTTTCCCGGTGCGTTCGTTATCACCGGTCAGCATCATCACCTCATAGCCGCGAGCCTGGAGTTGCTCGATAGTCGTTTTGGCACTCTCGCGGACGGTATCAGCGGTGGCAACAACGCCCAACAGCTCGCCATCTACGGCGACCACCATTGCTGTTTTCCCCTCGCGTTCGAGTCGCTCCATCGTTGCTTCGACCGGCGAGGGATCAATCCCGTTGTCCCGCATGAGCTTGCGGTTGCCGACCAACACATCGCCGGCCGGAATCGTCGCCCGAATTCCATGGCCAGGGACGTTTTCGAACGCAGACGGTGACTCGACGGTGAGTCCGCGGTCGGTTGCAGCCTCGACAATGGCCTCGGCAAGTGGGTGTTCAGAGCTGGATTCCGCGCTTGCGGTGACCGAAAGCACGAACTCCTCGCTGGTTCGACCACCGCGTTCGGCGATGAGTCCGCCGTCGGTCGCGGGAGTCTCGCTGGCGGCGTCGACCGGAACCACATCGGTCAGCTCCATGTTGCCGTGGGTGAGCGTCCCGGTTTTATCGAAGACAACGACATCGATGCCGCGGGCCTTTTCGAGGATATCTGCCCCCTTGTACAGCACACCGTTTTTCGCACTGATCGTTGAGCCAACCATCGTCGCCATCGGCGTTGCCAGCCCCAACGCGCAGGGACAGGCAATCAACAGCGACGAGGCCAACACGACAATCGAGAACTCAAAGACCGGAACGCCACCAGTGACGGGGCCGCCGCCGACCGGCTCAAGTAGCGGAATCCAGCTACCGAGTGCCGAGGAAACGGTGTAGAGCGATTCGGGGAAACCAAACCACAGCACCGACCAGACGACGGCGTTGATGATGACCGCGGGGACGAAGTACGCACTCACGCGGTCGACCACACGCTGGATATCAGGCTGGCGGGCCTGGGCTTCCTTGACGCGGGCGACGATCTGTTGGATCGCTGTCTCCTCGCCAACGTTGGTCGCTTCGACCAACAGGAGACCGTTTTTGTTGATCGTGCTGCCGATGACCTGGTCGGCCTCGGTTTTCTCGACTGGTACCGACTCGCCGGTAACCATCGACTCATCAACCGCGCTGTGGCCCTCAACAACAACCCCGTCGGTCGGGATTTTCTCCCCAGGGCGGACTTTCATCACGTCGCCGACCTGGATCTCATCGACCGGAACAACCACCTCCTCGCCGTCTCTGAGCAGCGTCGCCTCATCGGCCTGCATCTCCAGTAGCTCTCGCAGTGCTGAACTCGCGCGGGCTTTCGAGCGCGCCTCAAGCCAGACGCCGACGTAGATGAACCACAGAATGATCGCCACCGCCTCAAAGTAGAGCCCGCCAACGATCCAGCCGAGTTGGACGCCCGTGCTGTAGAGATAGCCGACAGTGGTGCCGACAGCGACCAGCGTATCCATGTTGGCCTGGCGGTTGTTGACGAAGGCGGCGTAGGCACCGCGGATAAAGTGTTGGCCGAGTGTCGCCATCAGCCCCGTGGCGAGGACGAACTCATACCAGCCCGTGTCGACGCCGAGTATCGTCTCGGGCAGAACCCCCGGCACGAACATATCGACCATGATCAGCAAAAACGGCGCGGCCAGCAGGCCGCCGATGATCGTCCACCGGCGTTTGGTGCGTAGCTCTCGTTCGACCGCACTCTCGCGTTCGTCGGTCAGATCGCTGGTCTCGCGTTGCCGATTTGGCTCGTAGCCAGCAGCTTCAATCGCATCACAGATCGCCGCGCGGGTGGTCTCGCGTGGATTGAATGAGACGGTTGCCTCGTCGGTCGCCGCGTTGACATCCGCACGCACCACACCCTCGACCGTAGTCACATGGTCGTTGACGGCTGCCGCACAGGTCGAACACGACATGCCGGCGATGCCGATAGTCGCAGATGCGCGTTCCGGCTCGTAGCCGGCGGCTTCGATCGCATCATAGATCGTCGAGAGTGCGACCACATCGGTGTCGTACTGCACCGTGGCCTCATCGGTGGCGACGTTGATGTCGACTCTCTCGACGCCGTCGAGATCGCTGACAGCGTCTTCGATTGTCGCGGCACAGGTCGAACACGACATGCCGGTGATGGTGATAGTATGGGTTGTGGTGGCCATAGCGTGGTCGTTAGTTACTAGTACGGGCTCCCATTTCAAGCGATTTTCTATTACAACAGTGGGGCTCAAACGGCCGAAAATCTACAAATCAAAAGTGAGTCGTAGGTTGGGGCAACGCGACACAGCACGATCAGTCGGCACCGGCACTGCGGGCCTCATATTCGTCCGTATACGATTCCAGACATGATGGACAGCAGAACGATTTGGTCTCGCCGCCGATCTCCGTCGAAACCCCGTCGCTGCCGACAGTGTTGCCACAGACCGGACACGGCAGCGCGAACACCGAGTCATCGAGAGCGACCCGGCGGGTCTGTCGGTCAAGGAGACTGATATCAACAGCAGTGACCTGCTCCATATCAACATTCTCGTGTAGCCAGCCGCTGAGATCGGTCTGTGGGGCTGATCCGTGGGCGAGAAGCCGACTGTCGTGGGTTTTGAAGACATGCTCGATCCCCGAGAGATCGGCCAACGCAGCGTAGGTATCCTCGCCGTGTGGCGGCACAACCTCTAATTCGATGAGCACCGGTGTCCGCGGCTGAAGCTTTGCTCGGTCGACATCGATGGTGAAGCCACGAATCACACCCTGTTCTTGGAGTCGATCCACCCGGTCGGAGACCGCCGGTGGGGAGAGATCGACCTGCTCAGCGATCTCACTGAATGGTCGTCGGCCATCAGTAGCCAACAGCTGCATGATCTCTCGATCCGTCCTATCGAGTTCTCGCTTCTGTCGCATACCCCTTCTATCCACCAGCCACGTATCAACAGTTGGTTTGTATTCCACAGAATTTGTCTCTTGTGACGATAGAATCCAAAGTGGAAGCAGTTGCGTGGCGGCTCCTCCGAACCTCAGAGCATGCTCTCGGTAATCCGACTGACACAGCAAGGTTGGCAGCGAGAAGACCGGGGGGCTTTTGCGTTGAGTCACCTATGCCCAACCGTGAGCGAGCCTGTTTCGACCGGCTGTGACGCGCTTGATTCGCTGCTGGGTGGCGGGTTTGAACGCGGCACCGTCTCCCAGCTCTATGGGCCGCCAGCAGCCGGCAAAACCAACATCGCGCTGTCGGCTGCGGTCGGCGTCGCCGCAAACGGTGGCAGCGCGCTGTATATTGATACCGAGGGACTCTCCCCCGACCGGTTTCAGCAGCTCATCGAGAGCGATACCGACGAGCCAACTGAGGAAGTTGCCTCGCGGCTCATTATTACTGACGCGCTTGATTTTGATGAGCAGCAGGAAGCGGTGCGGGATGCCGCCGATTTCGCCGAGCGAGTCGAGTTGATCGTCCTCGATAGCGCGACCGGCTTCTACCGACTCAACCGGGCCGGCGACGAGGAAGGCGGTGACTCACTCCGGGCGGTGACCCGACAGATCACGCAGCTGCTTTCGTTAGCCCGAAAACACGATATTGCGGTGATTATCACAAATCAGGTCTACAGCGATCCCGAAAGCGACCGCGTTCGCGGATTGGGTGGTCACACCCTCGAACACTGGACGGGGATGGTGCTTCGGTTGGATCGGTTCCGCGGCGGGAACCGACGGGCAACGCTGGAGAAACACCGAGCAAAAGCGGCTGGTGAGACAGCAACGTTCCAGATCACCGACAGCGGGATCGAAGCCGGCGATCCGATCTAGCTTTGAGCGGTTAGATTTCGTTGAGGTTATTAATGAGCTGGCCCCGCTGTTTGGCGTCGGCGTTGACGCCTTTTCGCTCAAGCACGTTTCGCTCCAGCTTGTCGAGTGCGACGTGGAACGCCTGGCTCGCGCCGTACCCCTCGCCGGAGCCAGCGAGTTGGCCGTGGCTGGTTCGGAGTCGAATCTGGGCTTGGATGAGTGGGGTGCCGCGAAGCTTCTCCTTGTGTTCATGGAACCGGACGTGAGCGTGGATCACGTTCATCGCCTGGTATTTATCGACGACTTTGGTGATCGACTCAACGATCTCCGTGCGGTCGATGCTGTCGAGCAGCTTGACGTTCGTGATCTGGACATCCATCGTCTCCTCTTCGGTAAACGTCAGCGCGCGCAGCACATCCGTTTTCGTGATGACGCCGCCAACGGTTGCATCGTCCGTTTCGACGACCAACCCGGAGATGTCGTTATCAAACATCTGCTCAACGGCCGATTCGACGGAGTCGTCTGGATCGGCGGTCAACACGGGCGAGGTCATCAGATTCTCGACCGGGAGATCGAGCATCCGGTCTTGGTCGCCGCTGCGGTCGCCTTTGTGTTGGCGCTCGTGGTCGCGGACGACGAAATCAACGATATCATGCGTTGTGAGCACACCGACCAGTCGGTCGTTCTCGTTGACGACCGGGAGCCGAGAGATGCCGTGTTCTCGGAGTCGGTTGATCGCCTGGCCGACAGTTGCGGTGTCGGTTGCAGTCACGACCTCGTCGGTGTAGATCTGCGAGACCGTCAGCGCGTCGAGGTTCTCGACGACAGCAGCAAGAATGGCGTCGGCAGTGATGATCCCATCAAGCGTCTCGCCGCGGAACACTGGGGCAACGTAAACATCACCTTCGACAAGCAAGCGGGCGGTTTCGCGGATATCCTCGTGGTGGTCGATCCGCGGGGCAGAGGTCATCAGCACACTGGCTTTGGTGTCGTCCTGGATGCGGGATTTCACCAGTTCGGACTCACCGATAACGCCGGCGTACTCGCCGTCTTCGGTGACGATAATGCCGCGTGGCTTCTCACTTTCAAATGTTGCCCGAACCTTCGCTAACCGTTCGTCGACATCAACCTCGACGAACTCCTCGACAACAATATCAGTAATATCCATAGTCTATCCTGTATCTACAGCAGCCGGGGTATTTAAGATTGTTACAGTTCGCCGACGAGCCTCGGGAGTGGAACGTGCCGGAGGGAAGAAACGCGCCGCCGGTGGCTACCGCCCAAAGAGCCGCTCCCAAAGCGACCGTTTCTGTGGTCGTTCAGCCAGCAGTACCGAACAGTCCACCTCATTGAGCACTTGGAACGCCAGCGAGCCACGGACAAGCCGCGAGAGCAGCCCCTCACGGGTCGCCCCGATAATCACCATCGAGCGATCCTCGGCGTGCGTAGCAATTGCATCCTCAACATCGCCCGAATCATCAACGATCAACTCGGCATCAGCAAGTCCGCGCGGTTCGGCCCACTCAGAGAGGAAAGCATTGCCCGCGCTAATCTCGGATTCATCATCGACAACATGGAGCAGTGAAACCGCCGAGCCACGCTCAAGCAGGATTTCGGCGACTTCGCCACTGAGATCCGAACTCCCGCCACCCGCTGTCGGCACCAACACGTCGGAGAGATCGAACTCGCGGTCTTTCAGCACGAGGAAATCACACGAGGGTGCCACAGAAAATGTGACATGGTCAGCGTTAACAATTAACTTGTGAAACT
>OBKM01000387.1_pt1 | contig 22140 bp, 25 predicted proteins | sample 1519691 | NCBI WGS metagenome assembly OBKM01 (sample SAMEA37050418, study PRJEB22526) | metagenome | biome: saline pan; feature: lake; material: water | place: Egypt | collected 2015 | depth 0.5 m | reverse complement strand
TTGATATCGCTACGCTCATCTGTAGCAGTCAGTACCTGCGGAAGATTGAGGGTAGCGTCACCCGAGTGATGGACTGGCACCTGCAATCAGAGAGGGGCAAAACCACGGGTATTCGCTTCTACAGATGAGCGTATCGCTATTAGGTCTGACTCAGACGGTGGCCCACACAGCGTTTGTTGCAAAGCCACGAGGATCGTTGGCTCCTTATCGCCGGGGACCACAGTCCATATGTTGCCCAACGCACTCGGTGGAGGTACAGATGGTAGGGCTGTGCCACGCCGACCGTGTTCGGAGGACGACTCGGTCACTGCTCGGACACACACCAGCCGGCCTGGACAGCGACACGCCGACCCGTATGGAGGCGAATGTCGATGTGTAATGCCGATTCGCCGGCCGTCGACGGGCCGTCCCCGGCGGCCGTTGAGGAGGCACGCTCCACGGCGGCGGCGGCCGACCTCGTTGTCGTCAAGATCGGCACCGACTCGCTGACCGACGCGGACTCACACCTTGACCGCGTGAAGCTCGACAAACTCGTCACGGACATTATGGACCTTCGGAGTCGCGGCAAACGTGTGATTCTCGTCACCTCCGGGGCCGTGGGCGCAGGGATCGGCAGACTCGGCCGTGAGACCGACACCATCGCGGGGAGCCAAGCGCTGTCGACAGTGGGGCAGAGCCACCTGATGCGCCACTACACCCAGAGTTTCGATCGGTACGATCAGATGGTCGCACAGATTCTGCTGACCGGGAACGATCTCGACACGCCCGAGCGGTTCCGAAACTTCAAAAACACTGTCGATACGTTGCTCGGGTGGGATGTCATCCCGATCATCAACGAGAACGACGCTGTCGCGACCGACGAACTCCAGATCGGCGACAACGACATGCTCTCGGCCTCGGTGGCAATCGGGTTGGACGTCGATCTACTGGTTACCTTGACCGACGTCGATGGCGTCTACACGGACAATCCGAAATCCGACCCCGACGCCGAGTTGATCGAGGCAGTCGGGGCCAACTACGAGGCAGTCCAGGACCTCGTCGACGGGACACCGACTGCCCGCTTCGGTGGGATCCGGACAAAGATCGAGGGGGCACGCGACGTCAGTGCCCACGGCATCCCGGCCGTGATTGCCGGCTCGGCCGAGCGGCACGTCTTAGAGAAAATCGCCGGCTCTAAACCCGTCGGGACAATATTTCTCCCACGAAACGAGAAAACCGATGTCGAAAACTAAGTCAGATACCGACAGCCAGGTCACGGCCGCACAGCGTGCCGCACTGGACCTTGCGACTGTCGACGAGGCGACACGCAACGGCGCACTGAGTGCTGTCGCCGATGCGCTCCGAGCGAACGAAGACGCTATTCTAGCGGCCAACGAAGAGGACGTCTCCGAGGCAGAGGCGATGCTCGAACGCGGCGAGTACTCACAGGCCCTCGTCGATCGGCTCCGACTCGACTCAGCGAAAATCGAGTCCATCGCCGCCATGGTCGAGTCCGTGGCCGATCAGCCCGATCCACTCGGCCATACACAGTCGGCGCGGGAGCTAGATGCTGGGCTCGAACTGTACCGGGTCACAGTCCCTATCGGGGTCATCGCGACCGTCTTCGAGTCGCGGCCGGACGCACTGGTCCAGATCGCTGCCCTGGCGATCAAATCCGGCAATGCTGTACTCCTCAAAGGTGGCAGCGAGGCCAGTGCTTCAAACCGGGTCCTCTACGAGGTCATCCGCGAGGCGACGACCGCCTTGCCCGACGGCTGGGTCCAGCTCGTCGAGGCTCGGGAGGCGGTTGACCGGGTGCTCGAGCGTGACGACGCAATCGACCTCGTGATGCCGCGTGGCTCCTCGGCGTTTGTCGCCTACGTCGAGGATAACACGAAGATTCCGGTCCTTGGCCATACCGAGGGTGTTTGTCACGTCTATGTCGACAAGGCGGCGGAGCTTGAACAGGCAACGGAGATCGCGGTCGATGCGAAGGTCCAGTATCCCGCCGTCTGCAACGCCGTTGAAACGCTGCTCGTCGACGAGTCGGTCGCAGCGGCCTTTCTCCCGGACATTGTTGCCCGGTACAGGGATGCGGGCGTCGAGTTGCGTGGTGATGCCGCCACCCGCGAGATCGTCGACGTTGCACCCGCGACGGCGGCCGACTGGGAGACCGAGTACGGCGACCTCGTCCTCGCGATCAAGATCGTCGACGACGTGTACGATGCTATTGAGCACATCAACACCCACGGCTCGAAGCACACGGAGTCGATTGTCACCGAAGATGCCGATACGGCCGAAGTATTCATGACCGGGATCGACGCCGCGAGTGTCTTCCACAACGCCTCAACCCGGTTCGCCGACGGCTACCGGTACGGCCTCGGCGCAGAGGTCGGTATCTCGACGGGCAAGACCCACGCCAGAGGCCCGGTGGGACTGGAAGGGTTGACGACCTACAAGTACTATCTTGAAGGCGACGGACACCGCGTCGGTAGCTACGCCGGTGCGGAGGGTCGCTCGTTCACCCATCGAGAGCTTGACGCAGACTGGACGCCTGGGCGCCGCTCTGAAGACGATTAACTTCTACAGGCTAAGTCCCCATCCGCAAGGAACGAACCGCGTCAGCGGTGAGTGAGTAGGCAGGAATAGTTCATATATACGATTCTTTATCCGTTTCAGCCACCTACCTGTACTGAATGCCACTTACCTCGACTGTCCTTCGCCACTACGACGCTCAGGCACCAACGGACACCGAGACCGCGACCTTCGGGTTGGGCTGTTTCTGGGGCCCGGATGCGGCTTTCGGTGCGATCGACGGCGTCGTTCGAACACGTGTTGGCTACGCTGGCGGCACCCGCCCGGACCCGACTTACGAAGCAATCGGCGATCACACCGAAGTAGTACAACTCGAGTACGATCCCGAGCAGGTGTCTTTTCGTGATCTTGTGGCGACCGCCTTCGATCACCACACTCCCCACCAGCAGCCACGGAAACGCCAGTACCACCACATCCTGTTCACCACGACAGACGAGCAGGCGTCTGTGATAGCGGCCTACCTCGACGCCGGGCCGTACGACCGGGCCCAAATCGAGACCCGAATCGAGCCACTCGGAACGTTCCACGTCGCCGAAAACTACCATCAAAAGTACAACCTCCGCGGGAAACGTTGGCTCACCGAGCCGTTTGCCGATGCTGGATACGACGATGTAGAGATCCGTGACTCACCGGCGGCCGCGAAACTGAACGCCCAGGTGGCCGGTCACGACATCGAGGCCCCGGTGCTTGACCCGGCGGGCACCGTCGGCGAAAGAGCACCGGAGTCATAGCCTGTACAGCGCGGAACCCCACGACCCCAGCCGTGGGGACATCACAGATACCGTCGCGGCCATTCAAGACTGTGTTCGGAACACGCGGACAGTATCCCGGTTGGTCGGCTCACAGAGTAGCTGTGCCATACCCAGTTCGGTAAAGATACCTTTCCAGTCACGGTAGTACAACGGCAGCCCCTCATCGACACAGGTGTACGCATCACGTCCACGGGTCGGTCCGTTGCCCTCGTTTTCGGCGGTCACGACCAGATCGCGCGTAATCCGCGGCAGCTCACTGAAGACCTGGGTCTCCTCGTCGGGGATGTGTTGTAGGGTTTCCACCGAAAAGACAACGTCGAAGGCGTCTGCCTCGATCTGCGGGAGGCGGGTTTCGACTGCGCCCACCTGCACGGTGACGGTCTCTGCGAGTACCGGATAGTGTTCTGCCAATACCTCGGGTGCGTCGTCGTTGATGTCGATACCGGTGAGATTCTCGAAGCCGGCTTGCCGAAGTGCTTCCAAGTGGCGACCGGAGCCACATCCGAGCTCGAGGATCTGCGCAGACGGTGGACAGTAGTGGGTCAGGATCGCGACAAGGATCTCGCTCACCTCGTTCGGGCCACGTGCTGCATACGCAGTCGGCGAGTAGGCCCCTGACCGGTTGGCCCACCGCTTACGGACAGTCTCGGGATCCACAGTCACACTACGACCACGCCAGAGTATATACTCCCCGGCTCCGATCAGCCTCACCCCTCACTGCGAGGACGCGATCACTCCGCCTGCTCGTGGACCTCGACGACGGTGATAGGGACGTCTCGTAGGGCTCCGCCGACCTCGCTTTTCGCGATCCGTTCGGCGTGTTCTGCGCTGTCGGCGTTAAACACCGTCATCTCGAGCACCAGGCCGACAAGAGCAGTCTCGGCGGCGAGAAACGCCGAGTCGAACGGTTCACCACAAGCCGGACACCCTGTGGCGCCGACGTCGACTTCCACGTAATCCATCTCGGCGTCGTTCAGTCGTTTGCCGGCCTCGCTTACCGCAACGCCAATCGCGTCGTCGACGGCAGCGACGTCTCGGACGAGCCACGCAGCCTCCATCCCGACGAGGTAGTTGCTCATACTAGATTCTGTGGACGCTGGGGTTTCGGTCTTTGTGTTTCGGACTTGGTTTGGCCCTGCAACACACCCCACTTGGCTGCCGGCCTCAAAACGTCGTGAGCTCGCCGTCGAGAATCCGTTTTGTGGTCTCGGTAACCGAATCGAGTTCTCCGTTGACGACTTGGGTGATCTCGTCCTCGATATCGGCGATAGAGACGTGTTCGTCGGGCACGACAGTGACGTCTGCGACCTGCGGATCGTCGATCGGTTTGCCAATCTGTGAGAGTAGCCGGACCCGAAGCTCGGTGATTCCGTCGACTTCGTCGACAACAGCGCCCGCGATTTCGGTCGCGAGGAGATTGTACAGTTTGCCGATATGGTTGACCGGATTTTTACCCGAAGACGCCTCCATCGACATCGATCGGTTCGGCGTGATCAGCCCGTTGACGCGGTTACCCCGACCAACCGACCCATCGTCGCCGTGTTCAGCGGAGGTGCCGGTGACGGTCAGGTACACCGAGTCGGCTCCGTAATCGTCGGCGGTGTTGACATAGACGTTGACCGTCCGGTCTGTATGCTCACGTGCGACCTCACCGACGAACGTCCGGACGCCGGCGATGGCCTCCTTGTACGCAGCCAGATCCTCAATGTACCGGTCGATTATTGCCACCGCTACCGTCACGTCGATCCGATCACCTTCGCGTTTGCCCATGATCTTCACGTCAGGGCCAACCTCCGGATGGTCGGCAGCGTACTCGGTGTTTAACCGACGCTCGGCCTCGTAGACGATCTGCTCGGTCTCAGTCAACGGTGCGTGGCCGACGCCGAAGCTCGTGTCGTTTGCCTGCGGGACGGTCCCCGACTCACCGAATACCTGCTGGAGATCTCCACTCCCTTCTCCGAACTTGACGTCAATGATGATGTCGGTACCGACCTCAAGGTGCGGGATCGTCTCCCGGAGGTACTCCTGGGCGGCTTGGAGCGCGATCGACTCTGCCGGAATATGTACCCCCTCGTACTCTTTGGTTGCACGACCGACGAGAAGCAAGTAAATCGGCTTGTGTACTTCACCGCCGCCGTATGCCGGGACCGATTCACCGGCGACAAGCTGGGCCTCATCGGTGTTGAAGTGAAGCACCCGTCCGACACGGTCGAGGTAGGTATCTGCGAGAGCCCGCGCAACGGCCTCGGCAACCCCATCACAGATAGAATCAGGATGGCCGATCCCCTTTCGCTCGACGATCTCGATTTCCTGCGCCTCGACCGGGTGGCCGGCCGCAGCTTCGACACACACGTTGCGATCTGTCATTGCCGAGTGAGTTTTGCTCCGGTGGTGGTATAACTTGCGAAAACAGTGCCTCACCACCTGATAACCACTGAGCATAAGCTGCCGCCCAAACACCTTCGAGAGGGCCCGCTATGCCCGCTTGGATGCTAGACCGGATTCCGACGGGCACGGTCGGCCCGCGGGGCAAAAGGCTAATTGCGCTGTCCGGCCGTGATACTACGCATGACCCTAGAGGATTTTACCGACTTCGAGCCCGAGACAAGCGGGAAGACGGAGGCCGACTCGGGCGACCGTTTCGAGCAACCGGACTTCGAGACCGCTGGCGAGGACCGTGGCCTCGGTGTGCTTTCCGTTGCCCGTGGGCTCCGGATCGACGAGACTGGCGACGAAACTGCACTCGAGGCGTACATCACTGCTGACAACCGAAGCGAAGTCCGCGTCGGGATGTATCTCCTCGTTCCCTACCCCGACGGTGAGTTGTTGTTCTGCCGTATCGGTGGGCTCGAGTATGCCCACGAGTTCCATACCGACGACGCGACAGAACTCCAGGCCCGCCGGGCGATGCGTGAGTCAGCCATCGACGAGGTCGATTACAAGTTCCTCGCGACCCTCGATCCCGTCGCGATTCTTTACGAAGACAACGAGACACTCAACCGCCGGATGGCCGACCGAGTCCCGAAGCCGAAAACGATCGTCCGGCCGGCAACCGACGACGCAGAGATCAAAACCGGCCTGAACATCCCCGAGTCGGGTGTGTTCATGGGACACCTCGCCGTTGGCGGTCAACGAGTCAAGACCGCCGCCAAACCACCGACGATCGACTACCGACTGCTCGACACCTACGAGACGGGCGACCCACTGATCTTCCGTCACCTGCTTGTCGCTGGGGGCACCGGATCGGGGAAGACCCACGCGGCGAAGAACATCCTCCGCCAGTATCTCGACGAAGACCGCCGGTATCCGCTCCCTGATGGCCGACAGCGTCGCCCCGCGGTAGTCCAGTTTGACCCTCAAGACGAGTACGCACAGATGGCCGAGGACGGCGCTCTCTCAGCGGACATGCAACGTCAGCTCGACCGGGAAGGAATCACACACGGTGGGCACGACGAGACGCGCGCGTTCGTGCCGGTCGTCGACGGGGCCACGTACGAGGGAACCCACCGGGCTCGACAGGTCCGGTTCACGATTCCGTTTTCGATGGTGCGACAGAACAAGTGGCTCGTTGCCGGAGGCGGCCTCAACAACAACCAGTATCAGGCACTTCGTGAACTTCTCGACCGATTCTTCGGCCAGTACGGCGACGGCGGCACCTACGACCAGTTTCTCGACTTTCTTGACGATGCGGCGTTGCGCGATGAGCTCGACGAGAGCGGGCGTGTCCACGAGGCGACCTTTGACGCGGTCTACCGTCGTGTCCGTGGGTTTGGCCACGTCTTCGATCAAGACGCTGTGCCGATTACCGAACAGGTCGACGAGTTCGTCTCACCCGGCCGGCTCTCCGTTGTCCCAACCTACCACATCAGCGACAGCCGGGCTGCGGAAACTATCGTCCTGGCCGTCGCCTCGCTGATCGTCGATCAGAAACTGTCCAGTGATCCTACCTACGAGGCGATCAAGAAGACACCCCTCATCATCGGCATGGACGAAGCACACAACTACCTCACAGACGCCGAGACCGTCCAAGCCCAGCGGGTCATCGCGAAGTTCACCGACGCAGCAAAACAGGGGCGGAAGGAACGCCTCGGACTGTTTCTGATCACGCAGGATCCACAGGACATCCACGACGCGGTTTTCAAGCAGATCAATACGACCGTCGTCTTGAATCTCGGTGACGAGGACGCAATCGATAGCGTGAATATCCCAGTTGAACTTGAGGGAAAGGTCCCGTATATGGAACAAGGCCAGATGGTCATCTACTCACCGGACAACTCAGAACCCGTCGAACTACTCGGGCTGCCGGTCTGTGTAACACGCCACGGCTGAGGGCGAGACTTTTCAGGCGCCGGGAACGTAGCGTGCAATATGCCTGATCAGGTACTCGTTGCGTACGACGACAGCGAGGCGTCACGGGCGGCACTTGAGCACGCCCTCACCGAGTTTCCCGAGGCTTCGGTTACCGTCGTTACGGTTGTCGACCCAACCGAGGCCGCGTATCTGACCGGCGACGAGTACGTCATCGGTGGCACGGAATGGCACAAACAAGCGACCCAGACGGCCGAGAACTACCTCGAACAGGCGGCCGAGATCGCCGGCGAAACACCGATCGAGACGGCCCGACTAACCGGACGGCCGTCTCGAGAAATCATCGAGTATACCACCGAACACGACATCGATCACATCGTGCTTGGCAGCCGCGGGCGGACCGGACTCCGCCGGGTTCTGCTCGGGAGTGTCGCCGAGTCAGTACTCCGCCGTGCGCCGGTTCCGGTGACTGTGGTCCGCTAGAACAGCGTCGCCTGTTGGTACACAGAGATCCCACCGTCGCCGATCTCGTATGGTTTCTTTTCCCGGGAGTGGTGGGCGTCCCGGATCTTCTGGATTTCGACTGCCAGCCGCGTCTCCTGGAAGTCCTGCGGCCGAACGTACTGCATGATGAAGACCGCGTCCGTCAGGTACTCAACGATACCGTAGCGTGAGACGTACGGGTTGTCGTTGTTGGCCTCGCTTGTGAGAACCGTCGTTACACCGGCGTCTTTGAGCCGTTGTGTAAAGTCGTAGATCTCGTTTCGTCTAGTTGTTCGGCTCTCGAACATCATCTCGAGGAGTGACACCGAATCGAGCACCAACCGCGTCGCGCCGAACTCTTCGATCAACTCCACGAGCTCGCTTTGAATCGTCCGGAGGCTGTGGGACATGGTGGTTGCGTCAAAATCCACGACAGCGAGATCACCACTTTCGACGTACTCCTTGAGGGGAAACCCTTTCTCGGTCGCGCTCCTGACGACCTGTTCCTCAGTTTCTTCGAGCGTAATGAAGACCGCGGGATTGCCCTGCTCTAGACCGTGGTAGAGAAACTGTAATCCGAACGTCGTCTTCCCGCTCCCTGGCGGCCCGATTGTCACCATCAACGACCGTTTTGGAACCCCGCCTTGGATCATCTGGTCGAGTCCCTCGATTCCGAGGTCAATCCGCGGGACCTCCGAGTCGGGGGCTTCATCCGGGAGCGGATCAGCGGTGTCCTCACTGCCGGGGGTCCCGCCACTGCCGTGTGGTGCCTCCGAAAGCGCCGAGGCAAAGTCTTGTTCGAACAAAGCGTCCTTTCCCGCTGACTCTTCGGATTCCGTGTCCTCGCTTGGATCCGTAGCCGGTTCTGGATCGATCTCGGAGCCCGCAGCCGCGAGGTCGTCGTCCTCGCCGTCCTCAGCCGTCACGTTATTGTCTTCGTTGGCTTCACGGAGGGCCTGCTCAAACCAGTCTTCGTCGTTGCTCATATCAACGTCACCTGGGCGAGATCGTTAGTCTCGAAGATGAATAATGTACACCGTCTCGATATATTAACCTTGTTGGGGCTGTCACGATGGGATTTTACCTACCGACCTGGAACCGGTACGCATGCGAGTTGGGATTGTCGGCCAACGTGACAACGAGCAAGCGGTGGCAATCATTGAACGTCTGCTTACGGAGGTGTTTGCCGAGCATTCCGCCGATGCCGTTGTTGATCCGATCACCGCGGATGAAATCGGGGCAAATGCAGTCGCAACAGGTGACTTGGCCGCTGTCGATCTCGCTATCAGCGTCGGGGGCGATGGGACCTTTTTGTACACCGCTCACCGTGTTAGATCGGTCCCAATTCTTGGGATCAACCTCGGCGAGGTCGGCTTTCTGACCGCTGTGGCACCGGATGTGGCTGTCACGCGGGTCAAAGAAGTAATCGATAACTACCGGAACGATAGCTTGACCGTGCGCTCGTTATCACGCCTGTCAGTCACGCTGTCGGACCGTCACGTCGGTACTGCGGTCAACGAGACCGTCGTGCAACACCCCAGCCGGGGCCCTCCACAGGAGGCGCCCATTTCGGTGTCCGTCGACGGGGCCACCTATGCCGCAACGACCGGTGATGGGGTCCTTGTTGCCACTCCCACAGGATCGACCGCGTACAACCTCAGCGAAGGGGGCCCACTCGTCCACCCGCAAGCGGACGTTCTCGTTGTCACGCCAATGGCGCCCGCGGGGGGGACGCGTCCACTGGTCGTCGAGCAGTCTGCGACGATCGATATTACGGTCTCGTCTACTTGTTATCTGGTGGTCGATGGCAGGGACCGACACTGCCTGGACCCAGAGACGACGGTGACGGTGTCGGCTGCTGGAACGCCGTTGCAAGTCGTGCTGCCCGAAGGTGAGTTCTTCGACGCTCTCGACAAACTCCGGTAGCGGACCGACGCCCCCGTCCCCCGGTGCCCTTTCGAAACGCCTAATGTCGTTTCGTCCCTGACACGATTGATGGCCGAACTCCCCGACGTGCAAGCCGCACATCCCAGCGTGACAGTTGGATTGAACCAAGTTGGCGTAACGGGCGTCAAGAAGCTCGTCGAACTCGACAGCCCAGATGATCGGCCGATCGTCCTGACCGCCGACTTCGAAGCGGTGGTCGATCTGCCCTCATGGCGAAAGGGAGCCGATATGAGCCGCAACATGGAGGTTGTCGACGAGACGATCGAGTCAGCACTGCTAGGCGACGCACAACGCGTCGAAGACGTTACCACAGAGGCTGCAGAACGCCTCTTGGAGAAGCACAATTACACCAGCCAGGCGACCGTCTCGATGCGCGCCGAGTACATGGATCGTGAACAGACCCCCGCCACCGACCGGGAGACGCAGTTCACTTACGACGTCATCTCGTCGGCGACTGCCGAGGCAGAGGAAACGCGGACCGAAATCGGCGTTGAGGTCACCGGTATGACCGTCTGCCCCTGCTCACAAGAGATGTCCGCCGCCCGAGCGCGCGAGACACTCACAGACCTTGGCGTCGAGTCCGCGGTCGTCGAGCAGTTTCTAGAGGCGGTCCCACAGCCAGGCCACTCCCAGCGTGGACACGCAACACTGACGATCGAAAGCCCCGGCGGCCCCGAGATCGACTTCCGGTCACTTGCCTCGATTGCCCGCGATGCGATGAGTGCTCGAATTTACAATTACGCAAAACGACCTGACGAGGACCATATGACCCGTATCGCCCACGAGAACGGTCGGTTCGTGGAGGATGTTGTCAGGGCCATGGCCGAAGGGGTTCTCGAGACCTACCCTGGGCTTCCCGATGAGGCAGTCGTCACAATGAAGCAGACGAACGACGAGTCGATCCACCAACACGACGCCTACGCCGAGCGTATCGTCGAGGTGCAGACGCTCCGCCAGGAGCTCAGCTGATCAGTCCGGGTCTCCAATCCCAATCGCCGTTGAGAGGTCATCCACCGAGTCTAGCACCGACCGGGCACCAGCATCCTCAAAAACGGTCTTGTCGGCTGTCGATCCGGTCATCACACCGATCGTATCGATGCGTCGGTCGCTAGCCGCGTTCGCGCGTCTTGCGGCCTCCATGTCGTCCCGTGTGTCACCGACGAACACCGCATGCTCCGTGTCGAGTCGATCACACACCGCCAACAGCCCGCTCGGATCGGGCTTGGCCGGGAACGGATCGTCCATCGTAACGCGGTGTTCACGTGGCACCGACACCCCAGCTCGTTCGAGCGCGATCGTTGCCTCCGCCGCCGGCCGCCCGGTAACGACACCTACCGCCACCGCATTCTGTAGCTTCTCGACGGTCGTCGCCGAGATCAAAACCGGCTCGGTTGTGATATATCCAGGGAGTCCCGTCCAGATCGGTGGGCCCTCGATGGCTGCGTAGCCATCTGTCCCGAGGTACAGGTGCTGGAACACCTGCCGGAGACTTGTGGGGGACCACCGGGCAGTGATGCTGGTCCAGGCGGCCGCGGTCAGGGCTGTCTCGAGAACCTCCTGTGCACCGGCGAGCCCACCGCCGGCCTCCTCGATGGCCTCTGTGTACGCCGTGATCGACCCAGCGTAGCCACTACGGCGGGCGAGCAACCAGAGGGCAGCAGCGTCGGTCAGCTCCCAGTCGTTGTTGAATCCGCCGGCGGCTTTGAACGCCTGCACGTCGTCGGGCGTGATCGTTTCCCCGTAATGAACCCAGAGTGTCTCTCGAATCGCACGACGGTACGACCCCGCATCGTCGACGAGGACCCCATCGATGTCGAGAACAACAGTGTCAACCGTGGTCATGGAAGGAAGAATCTGCCGGGGACACAGGACCTGCCGGCAGATAGAGTGTCGTTCCCGCTAGCGTGTGTGTTGTCGTCTCGACTACCGGCAACTCTCCGCCGAGTGTGGTAAAGACGGCCGGCGAACCGACGCGTGTAGCCGTCTGCACGAACGGCCGCTGTAGTTCCGCCGGCAGCCGGCGTGCGTAGATGAGGCCAGCGCCCGTATAAATGGCCTCGCGAGGTGCCGTGATGTCGTCGATCACGAACCGAACATCCGGTGGCGTCTGAACCGGCTGGACGTCTGTCGCCGTGATCTGACACCCCTGTCCGGCAAGTGTTGCCGCAACACCGCCTCGCGGTCCGATCCCGACTTCGACGAGGCTGTCGTAACGTGATAGCCAGTCTACGAGTTTGGGTGCAGTCACCGGCACGAGGCTTATAATCGCGGCCTGAAAAAGGTAGTCCAATGCTGATCGACATTGTGCCGGTCGGTGACGTCGCCCCCCGGATTAAACGCGTGGCGTCTGAGTCCCTCCAGACGATTTACGACTGTACCGTTCGCGTCGGTGATGACCGCTCGGTCCCCGAGCGTGCCTACGACGAGACGCGTGACCAATACCGCGCCGAGGAGTTTATCGAGCTTGCAAGCCGCGCGGGCCGTGGTGACAAGAACATCGCGGTGACACCGGCCGATCTGTACTACCGTCGCCGAAACTACGTCTTCGGACTGGCGTATCTCGACGGCGACGGGAGTGTTATCTCCACCCACCGCCTCCGGACCTCGGCAGACGGTGGGTTCGTTGACCGCAGCTCGGAGGCGGTGTTCTCCGAACGCGTCCGGAAGGAAGTCATCCACGAGATTGGTCACACGTTCGGTCTCGAACACTGCGACAATCCACGGTGTGTGATGAACTTCTCGCCAACCGTCCAGGAGATTGACCGGAAAGACCCGGCGTTGTGTGGTAGTTGTGCCCGACAGTTAGATTGATACACGTCCCATGAGTAGCGTTAGTAGTAAGCTGCCTATGATTGAGCTTGAAAATGGATCCCCTGGCGGGGGTTGTCCGCCGGCTACCACCAGTCACGAACAACGGACACAACGCCGTTACGCCCCCCGACCGGACCGGCTCGTTCGGGCACGCCGCGTCCCGCCACTCGGCCCCCGCTACGGCCCGCTGGGGTATCCGCAGTACAGTACTCAAGCGTGGACACGGCCGCCCCACCCCACTACAACGACGGTCACCACCCCGCCGTCATTACCTCACTGGTCTCGACCACTGTCCCGTGACTCCACCACAACACCCTCATCGACAACCCCAGAGTCCAGTGGAACCGCTGTTACGAACTGGCGTCGATGGATCAGTACCACCGGCCACCCCGCGGCCGCCGGCAGCGCACCCGACGCCGTTTCACCCACGACTGACGCCGGCGGGGGCCGTGCTGTTCAACGATGAACGTCCTCGTTGTCGGGTACGATATCTGGGCTAAGCGGATTCTTGAGGTTCTCAGTCAGACCGACGCAACCTACACGCTCCTCACGACCGACGATGGACTCTCACCGCATCATCCGACAGTCTCTGTCGATACGATCGAGGAGGCGGCATTCCAAGAGGCCGGTATCGGCGACATGGATGCTGTGCTCGTTGCGACACTCGATGACCAACACAATGTGCTGGCGGTATTGACGGCTGCCGATCTCGCCACCGATGCGACGATTGTCACCTTCGTGAATGAGCGTACCGACGCACCGAAGCTCAGACGCGCCGGCGCGGATACAGTGGTCATCATCGGCCAAGTTATCGCCGAGTTACTCGTCGAGACGGCCCTCAGCGACGCCGATCCCGAGACGATCATCGACTCGATCTTCGAGACGGACCGGGCAATCGAAACCGCAAACGAGGCCGAACTCGCCTCCACAAACGAGCTAACAAACTCACCGCCCTAATGTCACGGATCAGTAGGTTGTTCTCCGGCCGGCGTGCGGGTGCACTTCTGACACTCGGGGTCGGTGCCATCGCGATCATTACCGGAATCATCTACATCGGTACGTCGCCGGTGCTGGGCATCCTTGAGCCGTACATTCCGGATCTCGTTCAGTCTGCGATTGGGTTTAGCAGTACGATCACGGGGTTTACACTTCTCGCCGCCGGCTACGGCCTCAGCCGCGGCAATCGTGTCGCGTGGTACACGGCCGCAGTCTTGCTTCCGTTGCTGACCGTGCAGGGAATCGTACAGGCGACTCCCCTCGCCGTTCCCCTGGTGGTTGGATCGCTGCTTGCCATCGTCGTTCTGATCGTTCACCGCGATCGGTTCAGCAACACGAGCGGTCTGACCACGGCACAGATCGCCGTCGCTGGGGCCATCATCGGCGTCCAACTCTACGGTACCGTGGGGGCATTCACGCTTCGCGATCAGTTTACCGGCATCGAGACGCCCCTCGATGCATTTTACTTCACGCTGGTTACCGCATCGACAGTTGGATACGGCGATATTACTGCGACAACACAGGCGACCCGGCTCTTCGCGATGACCGTACTGGTCTTTGGTACGGCGAGTTTCGCGGCTGCAATCGGTGTGTTGCTCGGGCCGCTAATCGAGGCCCGTCTTGCTGCCGGCCTCGGCCGGATCCAGAACCGGCAGCTCAGAAACCTACAGGACCACGTTCTCCTGCTTGGCGCCGGTGATCTGACCCAACCGATGATCAGTGAACTCGAGGAGCGGACAGAGTTTGTCGTCGTGACTCGTGATCAGGCCATGGTCGACGAACTAACCAGTCGCGGCGTACTGGCAGTTGCCGGTGATCCAAGCGAGGAAGCGACACTCGAACGCGTTAATATTCACCAGGCGAGTGCAGTGATTACGGCGACGACGACAGACGCTGATGATGTCCTTGGCGCACTCACTACCGAGGCTCTGGCTCCGGATGTCCGGATCGTTGCCGCGGCGACAAACGCCGAGAACGTCTCGAAACTCCGCCGGGCCGGTGCCGACGTCGTTCTCGACCCCTCTTACATCGGTGCTCAGTTGGCGATCGATGCCGCCCAGGCCTGACCGTCGATGTGTGTCACTCCACGGGGAGACGCGGCGAGTGACTCGGGACGTGTCCCCGTAGTACGTCACACGCTGTGGTTTTCTCTGCAGCAGCCACTCCGGCCGTGGATCGCATGCTGTACAGATTGTCACGGCGACTGCCTCAGGGCCCCGAAGCAGGTTCACTGGATCGGTAGTCCCTGCCACCAGTCAGAAGGCGTCTCCACGGAGAGCAGGGCCGTCCAGGGCGCACATTCGAAACTCGAACCGCTCCGCAGTCACAAGAATTCTCGAACGAGGTATCGCCGGGCAGTTCACAGTACCTCGACGCCTGTTGAGAGTATGACGCCCCAGGCAATAAACCACAGACAAAATGTCATGAAGACCACGAATAACAGGTCGCGACCGCCACCCCAGTCATCGAAGACGCCGTCATAAAGGATGTACTGCAGTGCGATTGCTGCCGGCACGACGAACATCCCAGAGGTGTCCGTTGCGGCCACAGCGGGGCTGGCACCGGCGGTCAAGACGGCCGACACCAGCGCCGCTGCGATACCGGTCAACGTCGTCCCAGCGGTGATCGTGATAGCACGTAACCGCTCCCGCTGGTGCCCTTTGAGGTTCATATCTGAAGTCCAGGTGCGCAGGCAAAAAGGCGTTCGATTACTGAATTTCAAGATGAAAACCTCGCGCCTTAGCGCAGGGATGAAGCCGACCCGACATGGGACAAGCCACTCGGCACAGGCAAACCGTAATCCCGGCCGGCCCTGCCACCGGTGGCCGGAATCGGCCGTGGTACTGTGTATCAACCTTTATCAAGCAGGAGGTTAATCACCGTATTAAATGGCTGGATCAGACGCGGACGGTCTCGCCGATCTCCCACCAAGTGCGAAGCTCGTGTATAAAGTGCTTGAGTACGACGGCCCACTCACCCAGAAACAGATTGTCCAGGAGTCGATGCTGTCCGCACGTACCGTCCGGTACGCGCTCGAACGACTCGAAAACATCGGGGTCGTCAGCGAGGATGTCTATTTCGCGGACGCTCGACAAAGTCTCTACCAGCTCGCCGACGGTACGTCCGAACAAGGGCAGAGTGCCGATGGCGCTGATCCGAGTGCGTACGCGGAGTAATCGAGAAGCGTTTTTTCTTACGGCGGTAACTAAACTGTATGCGCTCCCCGTGGCCCGTTGCCGCAGCCATTGCCGTCGGTTCACTACTACTCAGTGGTCTCGTTAACGGGGTCTTAGTTCCGGCCGCTGCAGACCCTACTGCTGCCGCTTACGCCGAGACACTCGGCGTTGCAGTTTCGGCACCGGTGTGGGTCGTCCTCTTTGCCTACTTCGTGTCCGACTTCGCCTTCGACGAGTATTTCGGCACCCGCTCGTATGCCGGCCTCAGTGGAGACCTTATCCTGGCAATTCTGGCGGCCGCAACCGCTGGCCTAGTCGCCACCGCCCTCGGTGTGTGGCTTCTGGGTCCAGGCATCGGCACCAGGCTGCTCGCCGGTATTGGGCTGGTTACGGCTGCCTTCCTGGCGTTTCTGGGCCGTGGACGCCCTTACCTCGGGGCGGAGGCCGACCTATCGGGCTAAACTGACTCATCGCCGTATCGCTGGATCAGAACGTACGCTGCGATCAGGGCAGCCAAAAGCCCTACGAAGACGCTGCCGGCTGCGAGGATCTCGAGTTCTGACTCGAACTCCTCGATCCGGAAACTGATCACCTGCCGGGCAACAGCGATGATCGCGACGCTAATGACGATTTGGACAACCGGTTCTTTTTTTACGATCGCAACCAGTGTGCGGTGGGTTTCGACGATAATCAACAACAACAACACCGTGTCGATCAGCTCGATCACTGCCCGAGGATCGGTGAACTCTCCGGTGATCAGCATACGGTACATCGCTAAGAGTAGATCGAAGACCCCGATGAGAAACAGCATGATCACGAAGTATGCCGTGACCAACACCAGCCACCGGAGAGCATCCTCCGAGGGCGGGGTGTACCGTTCCGGGGCGCGGTCCATATTAACTGCCACCGCGGCCAGCTACAAAAAACCGGGTCAAACCGGGTCTCATGTCGGATGGACGGTGATCTGCTGGCGCCGGTCGATAGCCGCCTCGAGCTCGTCGGCGATGGCACTCCCGCGTGAGATTTGAATCTCGCCGCTCCGTGAGACAGTCGCAGTACAGACGTACTCACTACCGGCTCGGATCTCGATTGTTTCTCCGGCGTGTTGTGGTGTCGTGAACACGATGTGGTCGTGGGTAACCTCCGGCTCAACGACTACCCCGCCGTTGCCTGTTGTGCCCTGGTCAGCTGGTGCCGCAGGGTTTTCCTCGTGGGTGCGGACGTCGATGCTGATCCCGAGTCGGTCTTCGGTGTCGGAGATCCTCCCACCACCCTTGCCGATGACTGTCGAGATATCGTTCTCAGTCACGTAGACAGTCGCCGCGTTCGGCCCCTGAATGTCGACAGAGACCGGGCCGCTGGTTGCCGACTGGATCTCCCGTTTGATCTCCTCTTTGGCGATTTTCTCGACCCCGCGGTTGGCATCGTCGTCGCCGTCGAGTGGGACCGTAACGACCTGCCGGTTGAACGTGTAGATCTCGTAGGCCGGTTCCTTCGTCGCAAAGTCCCGGACCATGATCACCGGTCGGGCGAGGTCTTCCTCGGTCAGTCCGTGGGGAACTTTGACCTCTGTCGTCACGTCGTAGACGGTCTCAACTTCACCCGCCTCGATGTAAACGACCGTGTCGACAACCTGTGGAATCAGCCCCAGTTCGACCCGCCCGATCAGCCGCTGGAGGGCATCGATCGGCCGTGTCGCGTGGACGACACCGATCATCCCCACGCCGGCAAGCCGCATGTCGGCGAAGACCTCGAAGTCATCGGTTTTGCGGACCTCGTCGTAGATCGTGTAATCCGGCCGGACCATCAGCAGTGAGTCGGCGGTACGCTCCATCTCGCCGGCCAGTTCGGTGTACTGTGTGATTTCCGCGTCGACCTGGAGGTCCCGTGGCTTTTCCATTGTCTTCACGACAAAGTCGTTGTTCGCCAGAAAGCCCGCCGACGCTTGCGCGAACGTCGACTTTCCGGCGCCCGGGGCGCCGGCGATCAACACACCACGCTGGCGCTCGAGTAAGCGGTCTTTGAGGTCTTCGGCGTACTCGTACTCTTCTAAGGTGGTTGTCGCGATCGGCCGAACGGCGGTGATCTCGACGCCGTCGGAAAACGGTGGCTCGGCGATTGCGATCCGGTACTCGCGGAACTGTACGATCGTCATCCCCGGCTCCGACAGCTCGATAAACCCATCGTCCGCCTGCCGTGTCGCGTTGGTGATTTCCTGGCCGAGGTCGCGTAACTCGTCGACCGACAGTGCCTCGGCATCGATCGTCTCGAGTGCCATCTCCCCGAGTGCGCCCCGTTTTGCGAGTGGCGCCGCACCCTCCCGGAGGTGGACGCTCATCGTCTCGTCGTCGAAGTACTCCTCGATCGAGAGCCGGTCGACGGACTCGGTCCGTGGTGCGACGTACTCGACCGCGAGCCCCTTACCGCGGGCGACTTCGGCCTGGACGATGTCACTGGTAAAAAACGTCGCGTCGCGCTCTGCTGCGAGTGATCTGATGTACGCGTCAATTTCACCTTCGTCGGCGTTGGCGCGTAAGGTCTCACTCGGCCGCTCGCCGATATACGACAGCTGGATTCCACCCTCATCGGCGCGGTCTGCAAGCTGCTTGAGCTCCTCGAGCCCGTTCCAGCCGCTTTCGTGGCCGTCGTTGGCCTGTGCCTCGAGTTCGGCGACGACCGCTTCTGGAACTAAGATGTGTGTCTCCACGAACTGTCCCGTCTCGATGTGCTCCGAGACGCGACCGTCGATAATAACGCTCGTATCCGGGACGACGTCCATATACTCTCTTAGGCGTGCAAGCATTTATACCGGCCGGACTCATCCGAGTGGGCGATACTCTCATGTCTGGGGAAGACAAACTCCTGGCGATGCCACCACGTGTCGTCACGACCGTTCCAGCGGCGACTGAGATCGTTGCTGCCCTCGGTATCGCACCCGCCGGGATCTCCCATGAGTGTGACTACCCGCCGACAGCAGCCGAGGCCCCGGTCGTGACAACCGCGACCGAACGTGGTGCGTTTCGGCTTCGGGGCGATCGGGTCACGTCGGTCGGTCCGGACATCATCGTGTGCCAGGGAACATGTGATGTGTGTGCGATCGACCGGGCAACCGTACAGGCCGACCTCGCTGAACTGCCGGTCGACCCGCAGGTCGTCTCGGTCGACATCCACCAGCTTGAGGACCTCTACGCCGCCACCGAACGCGTCGGCGCCGCAGTCGGCCGCGAGGACCGGGCCGAAGCAGTGACCGACCGGCTCCAGGCACGAGTCGACACGATCGAGCGCCAAGCCGCGACCCTCGAGCGGCCACGGGTGGTCGTCTTCGACTGGATGGATCCGGTAATGGTCGCCGGCCACTGGGTCCCCGAGCTAGTTGTCGCCGCCGGCGGGGCCTACGAGCTCGAGCAGACCGGACAGCCCGCCCGACGCCGATCGTGGGATCGGATCCGGGAGTACGACCCAGAAGTCGTGATCGTGGCGCCTTGTGGCTACGGCCTCGACCAGACGGAGACGAAACTCGGGGCCCTCACCGACCGCCCCGGCTGGGCGCAGCTAACCGCCGTACAGAACGACGCCGTCTACCTACTTGACGGTGACCGCCACGTCAACCGGCCGGGTCCCCGCCTCCCAGACACACTCCGCCACCTCGCCGGCCTCATCCATCCCGGGCGGTTCACCGTCCCACCACGGAGTGTTGCCAGGCACGCGAATACGGCACCGCCAGCCGAGCAACGTTCGTAGCCGAAGCGTAATCCACTTTTCCAACGCACTCCTATGTCGGTCCAGGCGAGGGTGGCCGAGTGGCCAAAGGCGGCGGGCTTAAGACCCGCTCCCGAAGGGGTCCGTGGGTTCAAATCCCTCCCCTCGCATCACACGGTGACGTATTCGAGACTTCGTATGGATCCTGCCACTACTGCAACCCGTGCGCTTGCGGGTCATGACGGACTTCGGGAAACCGAGGACGGGTACTGCTACGATCAGACATCGTTTGCGGCAGTTGCGACCGTCGAGTCAGCGACACTCGCTGTGACGGTACGGATGCCTGCGCTTGCAGCTGTCGTCGAGGGTAGCGTCGGCGATGCCGTCGCTGCCGGGTGGTACGAGACGTTGTGCCGGCGGCTAGAAGACGTCGACCAGGCCCTCAGCGTCGGATCGGCCGCCATCACGCCCCGTACTCGGTCTACACCGGAGACGGTTACCGTTACCTACGAGATCGACCTGCAGACCCCCGAACGGGCCGGAGACGACGTAGTCGCCGTCGCGCAGTTCGTCGAGGGGACGTACCTCCAGGGTGTCGTGCCCGGTTATGCGTACACCGATCCGGTGCGCTCGATGCTCCAACAGGCGAGTGCCGCTGCCGGAAGTGACGACATCGATCCCGGCCGTGGCGGCACCCCACTGTAGCACTCACCGGCGGTCGTCGACAGCTGCCGCGGCGCGTGCAGCGACCGCCTCGGGCGGCTCGGTGGCGTCGAGTCGAACGAACCGCTCAGGTTCGGCTGCCAGCAACCGTTCGTAGTTCGCTTTGACCGCACGGAGATGCTCGATGCGCTCAAACTTGTTTGCCTGGTCGGTCCGTTCGACTGCCTTCTTCGGGTCGATATCGAGGTACACTGTCAACGCGGGCCGCCGGGTGATCGGCTCGTGGATCTGCTTGATGTAGGTGACAGGGTCCTCGAGTGAACCGGCCAGTGTCGCACCCTGGTACGCGTAGCGGGAGTCTACGTACCGGTCCGAGAGCACGAGCCCCCCGTCTCTAAGAGCGGGCTCGATGACCCGGCTGAGGTGATCGGCGTGGTCGGCCATGTACAAAAACAACTCGGCAATCGGGTCCGCGTCGTCGGTCCGAAGCGAGCGTCTGACGGCTTCCCCATACCAGGTGTGTGTTGGCTCTCTCGTTATTGTCGCGGCCGGATACTCCTCTGCGAGTGCCTCGCAGACCGTCGTCTTCCCGCTGCCGTCGATCCCTTCGAGGGTAACCAACATACCCTCGGCTACGGGCGCCCCCCGTCTTGGGTGTTCGGGTCGTTCCCGGCGGGTTTTTGAGGGCTCGTGGGGAAGTAGCTGTATGGATGTCGTCGTCCTCGGTGGAACCGGTTTTATTGGCACCCACCTGTGTCGCCGTCTCGCCGAGCGTGGCCACACTGTAACAGCCGTCTCGCGAACGGCCACGGACGCTGCCGTCCCCGAGGACGTCTCTCCCCACGACGGAGATATGACCGACCCTGAGGCGGCGGCCAACGCTATCGCCGGCCAGGATGCAGTCGTCAACCTCGTTGCGCTGTCCCCGCTGTACGAACCCCCCGGTGATCTGTCACACGACCGTGTCCACCTTGGCGCCACGCGGACCGCAGTCGAGGCCGCGGTGGCCGATGCGTCGAAGGTGTTTCTCCAGATGAGTGCCCTCGGAGCCGATCCCGAGGGACCGACGGCGTACCACCGTGCGAAAGGCCGGGCAGAGGCTGCCGTCCGAGAGAGCTCGCTCGACTGGCGGATCCTTCGTCCCTCGGTCGTCTTCGGCGACGGCGGCGAGTTCCTGCCGTTTCTCCGCCGCGTCACTCCCGGCCCCCTGAAGCCGCTACCTGGGGGCGGCACGGTACAGTTTCAACCACTCTGGGTTGGTGATCTGACCGAGATCATCGTCGACGCACTGACCGTAGACACCCACCGGCGAGCAACCTACGACCTCGGCGGACCGGAAGCGTTGTCACTCGCCGAGCTCACCCGGCTGGTTCACGGGGGGGCAGGAACGATTGTTCCGGTCCCCCAGGCAGTGACGACTGCCGGGCTCACCGTCGCCGACGCAATTCCATTCGTTCCCCTCGGCCGGGATCAGGCGGTTGCGCTCCAGCGAGACAACGTGCCACCGACGAACGACATCGACGCGTTCGGACTGACGACTGCCGACTTACTGTCCGTCGACGCCTACTTACAAGGTAGCTAGTGGTGCTTCGACGGCCAGCAAACCGGCCGTCGGGGTAGTCATAAGGCTTTTATCCCGATTCTGTTTTTATTACACCCAGACAAGAATTCACATATGAAACTCGCGATGATCGGATTCGGGCAGGCCGGTGGCAAAATCGTCGACAAGT
>OBKM01000386.1_pt1 | contig 22157 bp, 29 predicted proteins | sample 1519691 | NCBI WGS metagenome assembly OBKM01 (sample SAMEA37050418, study PRJEB22526) | metagenome | biome: saline pan; feature: lake; material: water | place: Egypt | collected 2015 | depth 0.5 m | reverse complement strand
TACTGTGCTCATGACTGCAAGTGTGGGCGGCTCCAGCCCTGTGATCTCACACGCGATGTCACAACAGGAAGCCCTGTCGTGCCGGTACCTCCTCGCGCGTAGCTGTATCCGGGTGATCTCACCCGGAAAACCGTCCTATGACATCAACTGTTCGGCCAGCGTATTAAAAGCCTTCGACCCTCAGCCATGTCGGTCTCCCCGGATTTTTGTCGCTGTCTGTCCTACGGGGCGTATTCATCGAGGTGGAGAGACGTGGAGATCGACTCCCCGACGCCGGCCGAGACAGCCCAGGTCGTTGAGCTGTGGCTCGCGCTCGCGGCCGATCAGCGACGTCACGACGCCCACATTCGTGCTGACGCCAACCGCGGCCCGGCCGCCGAGTCATTCGGGCGGGCGGCCACAGAGGGCCGTCTGCTCGTCGCCCGCGAGACCGACGAAGAGTCTCCCCGAGACACGGATCGAGCGGGCCCCGGAGACGGCGACGGTACCAGTATCAGTACCGACGCCGCCACCGGAGCGATTGTGGGATTCGTGAGCTTCCGGATCGAGACCGGCGTCTACGAACGGGACGTGACCCGTGGGCTCGTCGAGAACATCTACGTCGTTCCCGAGTCCCGTGGCGAGGGCGTTGGAACGGCGTTACTCGCTGCGGCAGAGCGTCGACTCGCAGACCGTGGGGCCACACGGGTCACACTCGAAGCGCTGGCCGCGAACGACCGGGCTCGCTCGTTTTATCGGAGCCGCGGCTACGAGCCCCACAGAGTCGCGTTCGAAAAGCCTCTCCACATCGACACCGACATCGAGGACGTCTGAGCGGACGAAAGCGATACGCACACAAAGGAGGCGACAAAACGACAGCGTGCGCCAGGGGAGCTTGGGTGGTACAAGCACCCGACTTGTAATCGGGAGTTCGTGGGTTCAAATCCCACCCCTGGCTCTATTCATTTTGTTTACAGTTTAACTGAGAGCCAGGAGTATACTGTATTGTCACTTATGTTACCGGAGCAAAAAATCTACCGGATCGTGAGCGGCGTTCGGTCTCCAGTTCCTGCTCACCGGGTACCGCTACTACGTTTACTCCGAGGATCTTGATGCAGTCTCGCCGGCGGAGCTCTGCTGTCATACGCTATCGATCGACGACGGCAGCTGTCACCGCTCGTACTGTCCTCCTGCTCAGCCACGTCGACATCGACGACGAGGATCTCCGAGCGCAGGCGGCGAAGTATGGACTCGACAACGAAATTGATGCCCTAGTTCAGTCCCTCAAGACACACGGCGAGATCCAGGACAGCCGTCTCTTCGAATGGTAGTTCCAGGAGCTGGCAGTTGAGTACGAAGTACAAATATCTTGGGACTGAACCGTTCGTCTTTTTTATGTTAGTTCGGGTCGTACGGGTTCGTTGCTGTATCGAGGCGATAGACATCCTCGACAGCATCGAAATCGTCGTCAAGCGCATACAGATAGCCGAGCCCCTCGGCTTGCATATACGCGACAATACAGGCATCGACGAACGACAGCGGAGCCTGTTGGCGGAAGAAGGCTTTCCCTGTCGCAAGGGCGTCAGTGGTGAGTGAGTCGATGTGGAATCGGGCGTTTTCTTCGATGCGATTGAGGAGATCGACCGCTGCGTCATGGCCGGCGTGGGTTGTGAGGCCGTTGAGTGTTTCCGCAAGTACGTAGTCGAGGACGACTGCCTCCGGGAGCGTTCCACTGTCGATCCCGTGGAGCACTGGGAGTGCGGCGTCGTATGAATTATCTTGCTTGTACGCGGCTGCAAACAGGACCGATGTATCGATGAGTGCGCGGGGCATTTAGTCGGTATCGACGCCCCAGGCGTCGTGATCGCTGGTCACATCAGTTGCGTCCTCACCAGCGTAGCCGTCAAAATCGGCGAACGTACCCGTCTGCTGTTGGATGACGTGCACCCGGATACTCCCGTCATCTTCAAGATGCCAGCGGAGCTGGTCACCGTCGTCGATATCGAGTTCACGTCGGATTCGAGCAGGGATGTTTGCCTGATTTCCAGACACCTTACTTTCAGCGTCAATTCTGTTGCTGCTCATATCTTCGGATAGGTGACCAGGCATAAAAAGCTTAGTGTGCGATCACACTACTTTTATAGGTGCTTGCGACCGGCTGGTGTCGGTGCTACAACCCGTATAGATCCGCCTGCTCCTCAACGGACCGCTTGATCGTTCGGCGGGAGGTGTCGAGCTTTTTCGGCGCCTGGCGCTGGGACAGCTCGTCCCGCCCGACCTGCTCAAGGACCTCGACGACACGCTGGTAGCTGGCGCCTTCGACGAGTTCTCCATTGTGTTTCTCGAAGCCCAAGGGCGCTGGACCGTGGCGGTAGGCGTCGCTTTCCTGGCGGGCGGCGACCCCCTGGCGAATGGTCTCTCGTTTGATCTTGGCCTCGAGTTCGGCGAACACACCGAGCATCTGAAACAGGGCGCGCTAATACGGATCTTCCTCGTCGGGGCGGACAACGAGTCGTTCTTCAACGATGTGCAGCTCGACGCCTGCCTCGTGAAAGCGGTCGACGGTCCGCCCTCGAAGATTATCGAGCCGGAGTTCGATCACGGAACGGTGACGTACCTGGAAAGCCAGCTCGGTGACGTGCTGGGTGACGGGCAGGTGTCTGCGGCAGACGCGACGGTGATCCAGCGGTACATCGCCGGCCTGGAGATCCCGGTCGACCCCGAGCGTGTCGAGACCTACGGTGACATCACCCAGACGGGTGAGGTCACGAGCGCGGACGTGGTGGCCGCGCTCCAGATCGTGGTCGATCCGGCGGTCGAGCCACCCGCGCCCGACGAGCTGCTCGAAGGCACGGTGACTCCGGACGATGGCCACGAGATCGTGGTCACGACCGGGCCGACCGAGGTGTTCGACGGGCTCGGCACGGTCGGTGTCGTCGACGACACAGAGGGCTTCCAAGACGATTAGGTGAAATCATTGACGACGAACTCGACGACGACGCCTACGAGGTTAATCCGGTTGACTCGGACGACGTGATCGAGGATCTGGAGGACTACGACGTGTACTTCGTCCACGGGCTGGACGGGGCGAACGAAGAGGACTTCGTCGAAGCGACCGACGATTTTGGCATGATCTACACGTCGCTGGACTTCGGTCCCAATACGCTCGACCAGCGGTCTGACGTGATCGGCGACCCTGGTGACGTTTTCCAGGGATACGATCTAAACACGTCACCATCGAAGAGGACCATCCGATCTTCACGGGGATCGGAGACGTCGGTAACGAGTTCGAAACTCACGATGGCTTCTTCCCAGACAGAGCCTCGTTCACCGACACCGACGCAGAAGTTTTTGCGGAGGCTGCCAACGGCGACCACGCAGCAGCCGTCGACGACGACCGGCAGGACCTCCTGCTGACCGTGATCGGATTCAATGGAGGTGCCGGAGTTGAGCCTGGTGACCATACTGAGGATGGACTGACATTCCTCGCAAACTCAATCGGTTACCTCAGCAGGGGTGTGACCGATGGTGTCACGGAGGACAGTGACGTGACCGCACAGATCAACGCGACGGCGGCCCCGGCCCCGGTCGCGCTGGCCGGCTGATCCGCCTCGGCCAGCTCTAGCCGCCCGCCGATCCGCCGTTTTCATTTTTTCGGTGATAGACTGTGTTTCCGGGTAAGAGTGGCGGGCATTGCAGGCCCGTGATGCCGATATTCGGCGGTATGGCGTCCCGTCATGAATCGCTGCCACCGAGATCGCCGACGCATCACGTGGTTCGATGTCGGTGATCAGTATCGGCCCAGAGGAGCCCCGAGGACGAGCGAAGGCAGAAGGAAGCCCTACGATGTTGTCGATATTGGCCAACCAGTCGGGGCGCGTTTGCTCTCGCCGAGGCTCGTGCAGACGTGTGTTCTAACAATACATACAGTTCCACAAATTATCTTACAGCGGTGAGAGAACAGCCGCGTAGCGATGGAGCCAGTGGTGGCGAGTCTCACGGCTACTGTAATCGCGAAAGCGACCGGGGTGGCAGCGCAATCTATCCACGAGAGTGCCACGGAACTCTCCACTGACGACGCGCCGGCGACGGTCTCCGGGGTGTTTCACGACGCGTTTCAGGACCGTTTTGAGGCCGACGCGCGCTCGATCAATGACGTTCCATTTCTCGCGACGGCCCAGGCGTCGAGATCAAGCATAACCTCGACGCCGACGACCTTACGGAGAATCAAGGAGAAAGCCTCGCGCTTCAGCGCGGGGAGGATGTCAATCTGACGGCCCAAGACGAGGCGGTCGATCCACAACAATCGTTATTAGTCTAAAATATTACAGTAGACCAATGAGTTACGTTCAAACAGCAGGACAGGTTCTCACGGCCGTGATCGTTCCGCCGACAGCAGCGGTGTTTGTGATTATTTTCTGTCTGCCGGTTCTTGTCGGCGGGATCGCGCTCAGTTGGGGGGCGATCAAAGCAGTCCAACGGTACCGTACGGTCACCGCACAGTCGACCGATCCTATCGGCTCGGTTACTCCCGGACAGACCAAACTCGAGGATCGAGTCCGATCGATCGGAGAGACGCTCGAACAGCCACTCACCGATGGGACCTGTGTGTACGCCCGGTGGAAAATCGACGACGTGAGCACAACGAACACGAGGAGTGGTACGAGCGAGACTGGGAGACGCTCGATAGCGGTCGTGCTGCCGTCCCATTTGTTGTCGAGGACGACACCGGCAAAATCGAGGTGCACGACGTCACTGCCGCCGATGTTGATGGCACGACAACACATCGAGAGAGCGGCGGGATATCGATTTCCAAGATACTCGACAACCTCACGTCGCCACGAAAGTGGCTCCATCGGTCAACAGCCCGCGTCAAAGCATTCCTCAACGGCGGAGTGGGTGATGGCGTCCTAACGCAGATCCGAGCCTCAACACCGATAACAAGTTCACACAGAATGTTATCGCACCCGGAGACCGAGTCTACGTGTTCGGACAGGCAGTGCCGAAAGACGACCCCACACCCATGGCGACTGGCCCTGAGCTAGTCCGGATCGCTGCCGACGAGACGACAGATGAGTTTCTCGTCGCTACGGGACCCGAGCAAGACCAAATCGATACATATCGACAGGCGACAATCCGCTATGCGCTCTTTGGAGGCCTGCTGTTGCTCGTGTCGCTGTTTCTGATCGGCGACAGTATCCAGGCGTTGCGTGCTGTCGCCTAGGCTGCTCGGGGGTAGAGGGGGCAGAGCCCCGCGGTACGTCTCCTGGCGGTTGGTCTCGCTCTCGCGTGTGGGACGCAGTTCGCAGTTATGTCCGAGCCCGCGCCGAGAGCGCCGATACCGTGGATGCTGTCCGGAGGTCGTCGATCGTACAGTACCACGCGCCGCGGACCCCGTTCGTGTCGTTTGTGACCGGCCGGTCGAGTGCGACCAGCTCGTCTAGCAGAAAGACGAGAACCTCAGCTTCGTCTGAGAACGGATCGATGAGCGCAGTCCAGTCCTCTGGGTCCATCGGACCGGCCGCCCCTCGGGTTTGCTCGACTCGATCGGTAACCCGAGCGTAGTGAGTGATACTCGAGACCGGTGCCGTCCGGTAGAAGGCCATGTACTCGAACTGCGCTTCGGTCCGTTCGTACGACCGCGGGGCGGGGTAGAGCCCGTCGCGACACCGATCGAACGTCTCCGTCTGGGTCGCAACGACACAAACCGACGCGTCGCCTGGTGCGTCCTCTGCCGGCCCGTCGTCGCCGAACCGGTCTAAATCCATACCAGTGATTGGACACCACGCCACAAGTAGGCTTCCGATAGAACAGACGGGTTCGAGAGTTCTGTTTTTTGCTCGCTCGTCGTCCGTCTGGGCCGGGTGGTAGTTCTGTGGGTCGACTGCGTAGGCCAGCGTGGCGTGCACGACCTCGTCTCCCCCGGCGGCGCTTGAGTCCTCGCGTCGTGGGCTCACCGCGCCGTGCCATCGAGACTACGGACGCACGAACTGGATGCGTTACGGCTATTACTTCGGATTCGAATCGAAGTCGAATCCAACTCCCAGTATTAATCGAGTGGAGAAGCGAAGGGATGAAAACAGAAAAAAGAAGAGAAAAGAATAGCAATGAGGTGGCGGTGAATATTCTGTTGTCCGGTCCCGTGAGGTACTTCCGAACGCGTGCCAAGTACAGTCAAACTAAGTGGATTCACGTGCACACAATAGGCCGTAGCACTCTCCGGGCTGTCGTGCTCGCTCCCGAGAGCGCAGTCACCGACCTGACAGGCTGTGTTCGAACCGAGACCGGAACGGTCGGGACCGATCGATGACGGACGACTCGCCACCCGAGCCGACGGCCGATAACTCGAGCTCACCTGCCGGACGCTGGGACAGCACCGCGTTTTGGATTCCGGGCATCGATAGACAGACCCTGTTGCTGGTGGGAGCGACGGTACTGGCCGGTCTCCACGTCGACGAACTGCTCGGGCTGCACTCCGACGGGACGCTTCTGTTCGGCTGGCTTCCCGTCCACTTTGGCTACCACCTCGGTCTCAGTCTGGTTCACGTCGGCTTTCTGCTCGTGGTGTATTACAGCTGGCCGGTCTGGAACGACAGGCCCGACGACGATCCGGAGACGGAATAGAGAATGCTCCCGGAGCGACCACAGACGATCGTTCTCCTGACGACGGTCGCGTATCTCGGCGTCGTCGTGGGAATCGGGGAGTACGCCCGCCGCCGGACGGCCGAGACTCGTGAGGGGTTTCTCATGGCCTCGCGGTCGTTCGGGACTGTCGTCCTGTTTTTCGCCCTGCTGGCGACGAACATGACGTCGTTCGTGTTGCTCGGCGCGCCCGGACTCGCATACGAGGCCGGAATCGGAGCCTTCGGCTACATCGTCGGACTGCCGACGCTCGTTCTCCCGCTGTTGTTCGGGACGGTGGGCTACCGGTTCTGGCTGGCTGGCCGACGGTTCGGTCACATCACGCCGGGCCAGCTGTTCGCCCACCGGCTCGGATCGTCACGTCTGGGGGTGTACGTGATGGGGCTGATGACCTTCTGGACGGTTCCGTACCTCCTGCTCGCGGCGATCGGCAGCGGTATCGCATTCGACGTACTCACCAACGGAACGGTCCCCTACTGGCTGGGTGCCGCGGTTCCGCTCGTGGTCGTGTTCCTGTATGTTACCGCCGGCGGCATGCGCGCGACGGGATGGACGAACGTCTTCCAGGGACTGGTTTTTATGCTCTTTCTGTGGGGCCTGCTTGTCGTTCTCGCGGCCCAGTTCGGCGGCCCGCGCGAGGCGACGACGGCGACCGCCGGAGCCGCCCCCGAGCATCTCACCCGTGACGGTCCACCGCAGTTCGGGACGCGAACCTAGATCAGCTTCGCGCTTGTCATCTCGATAAACGCGATCATGTACCCGCATATCTTCCGGCGGCTCATGACTGCACTCGACGCCACCGCGATCCGCCGGCTCCTGGTGTTGTACCCGCTGGGCTTGCTCGTGACCTGGACGCCTGCAGTCCTGATCGGCTTCTGGGGCCGGGGACAGGTTCCAGGGCTCACCGGTACGGACGTCGACACGATTCTGCCGGTACTCGTCGCCGAGCACACGCCGCCGGTGCTGGCCGGAGTTGCGCTGGCGGGCGTTCTTGCGGCGATCATGTCGAGTCTCGACGCACAGACGCTGTCGGTCAGCACCATGCTTTCGCAGGATCTGTTTTCCGAACACACCGCCGTATCTGAACGTTCCGAGATCCGGGCGACCCGAGGGCTGATCGCCGCCATCCTCGGGGTGACGTTCGTGCTTGCTCTCCGCCAGCCCGACACGATCGTCGGGATCGCGGAGTTTGCCTTTTCGGGGTACGCCCTGTTGTTCTTTCCGCTCGTGGTCAGTCTCTACTGGCGCCGAGCGACGAGTGCGGCCGCCTGGGTCGGGCTCACGTGGGGGTTTGCCGGGCTGCTCGCCTTCCAGGTTGGGGTGGTGCCCGCGTGGCTGACCTTCGGGTTCATGCCGTTCGTCCCGCTCGCCGTCTCACAGGTGCTCGTGACCGTTGCCGTCGGGCTGGTTACGGAGCCACCACGGGCGGAGATCGTCGCGGAATACCTCGAGCTGTACGACCGCTCGTGGTGACTGTCCGAGACGTGCTCACCCCGGGCAGTCAGACGAGTCCCGAACACCACCGAGGCGAGGGTCAACACGGGCGTCGCGGCCCGACGCGTACGGGAAGACACGTAGCGAGTACTGCCCCACGGGTCGTGAGTGGAGCGCAGTCCAGACGCTCACACGCTCACCAGAGAGACTGCTCGACATGCCTTGAGTGGGCGTGGCGTGGTGCTACCCGATAGCCCACACGCGCCACTCGCCGTCCTCGTCGCGCAGTTCTACGTCGACTGCTTGTTCTACCTCCTCGAGTATCAGATCGACCGAGATAAGCAGCTGCACCCGTGCTTCGGTGTCGCTCTCGGCGACGACGGTCGTCTCTTCGACGGACAGATCGAGCGCATCGAGTGTGTCGTCTGCACCGACAAACGCTGCCAACAGATCGGCCGCTTGCCCAGCACCGTCTATCGTGCTCTGCTCGTGGATAAGCTCGTTTGCAGCAGCAAGCTCACCGTCGTCTACGTGTTCGATGAACTCCTCGGCGACGTCGTCCGGACCGTCCTCGAACAAGCCAAGACACCCGGCAGTAGCGGCGGTTCCGGCCGTCACAGCTCCGGCAAGGAGCGTTCGTCGGTTCATGCCGAAACGCACAGCCAAGACGGTCAAATCCCTTCTGTTCTCGTCGTGGACGCTCCCGGCAAACACCTGACCGGTACGGCACAGCCAGCAGCCGGCAGCCGGCTCTGAGTTCTTGCGGGACCTACCCCGGCTGCCAGAGGTGACTCACACAGCCGATCCAGAATTCTAACCCGCATGCCTCGTCGCCGACTACAATACGACCAACCCACACAGACTGCAGTTTCGTGATCCGCTGTCGTGACAGGTGGGCCGCTCAGACCGCCTGAGAGCCCTCGGCGGGTGCGTACACCACCGTGACGACGAACTCGCCGTCGAAATCGGTGAACTGGTGGTCTGTCCCGGGACTGAGATGGACGACATCACCCGGCTCGACCTCCACCGACTCGTCGTCGGTCACGAGCGTCGCCTCGCCCGCGTTGATCATGTAGATCTCTTCCTCGGCGTGTGCGTGCATCGGATCTTCGTCTCCCGGCTCGAACCGCATCACCTCGAGACTGAACGACACCTCACGCATCGCCTCTGTTTCTGTCTCGCCGTCCGCAGCCAACTGGTCGGCCACATCGTCGATGTTGATCTGGTTCACGCCTGATATTCGTCACCTCGGGATATGTGTGCTTTGATCGGTACGTGTTCTGTCTCCCGTCTGGACCACTGCATCTCGATGTCGTCACACTGATTTTTGCGACATGTGCGTGTCACAGATCGTACCGACGGGTTACTCCCCGACCGTCACCGTCGTTGACCGGCATACGACCGGGACCCGAGTGACGTACTCGTCGTGTTCCTCGACACTGAGGGTGATGTCGAGACTCCGCGGGAGCGTGGAGACGAGCCGTTCATACGAGATGTCTGGCTCGTCTACCGTGTCCTTGGTCTCGTCACGCACCGTGATCCGTGTCACATCGAGATGAAACGGCGATTCGTTCGGATCGTCGAACGCCGCCAGCGCCGGTGACGACCGCGGCGGCACGGTCGGCTCGTTTACCGTGACCTGCAGTCCGTCGCCTCCGCCAGGCTCCGGCCGAACCCCGAGCTCTCGCTCGATGATGTCCAGCAGGTGTGTCCGGATCTGCCCGGCGACGACGATCGATTCGGCCCACGACACGAACGGGAGCTCACGCCCGTCGCGTTCGGGCAGTACTACACGCGTCTCACCGTCTGTCTCCTGGATCTCGTAGGGCTCCTCGGGCTCTAGACGGATGGCAACCGGATCGGCCTGTCCGAGTAACTCTCTAGAATCGATCTCCTGTTCGTTCCCGGATGAGTCGTCGGCCCGTTCGGCCCCGAGGGCGGTCGGGACAGACCAGATGACCCAGCCGTCGTCGTCTGCGAACAGCAGATACACCGAGTTGAAGCTGCGCCCATCACTCGTCGCATCGTGGCGAACGTACTCGTGGTCCTCGAACCCGTATCTGTCCTGTATCTCTTCGACCGCAGCCGTTTCTCTCTCGACTGCGTCGTCGATGGCTACTTCTTCGGGATCTTCGTACATGCTGCGCACGGCAGTGTCGATATCGACAGCTTCGGCCTCGGTGATCGTCAGATTCGAGACCATGAGCAGCGGATCGTCCTCGGATACGTGGAATGCCCCGTCTGGATGGACGTACTGGTTCGCCCGGTCACGATCGCCGTCGGCAACCGCCTCGAAGTACTCTCTGACGGCGTCGGTCGGGCTCGCCGCGGCGGGATCTTCGCCGGACCCGAGACACCCTGCCGACGGTAGTACCAACGTGCTGACACAGACCAGTGCGGTTCGTCGGTTCATATCGTGTCTCGGAAACTCCCCCATGTGTCAATAAATGTACTGAACACGTAAACCAGGGTTTGACCGTCGATTCTCCACTTACATATAACATCTAACACATGACCTCGTGCTAAGAGACCAGCTGCAACGGCCGTCAACACGGAGGACGGGGGACGGATACGACGTGACGGCTGGTCCCCTGTGGTCAAACGCCAGTTGAACTCACCAATCGATTTATTATCATCTCGCGGCTGGTTCCGGTATGGCAGTCGATCACTCGTCTGTCCGGGTTCCGACCCGAATCGCTGGACTGCTGGCAATTTTCGTCGGGGTGAGTTTCCTGTACGGCATCGTCGTGATGGGGAGTATTGCTGCCCCGATCGCATTCTGGCTGGGGATCGTCTCGCTCGGTATCTCTCTATTCGTAGTGTACCTGTTGTACCGGTTCGTTCTGGCCGTCGAGACGATCGCGGAGAAGCTCTGAGCGACACGGTTGGCTGATCGCAGACATCCCACTGTCTGCTCTCTGTCTCAAACGCATGCGCAGCCAGTATAGGCTCTGACCGTGAGCAGCGCGTCGCGGTACAGAATCCGAGCTCAGTTCGCGTGGTCCGGGTCTCTCGTATCAGCCGAGCAGTCGCCGGTACTCGACTTTTAGGCACCGATCCTGGACGACCGAGAGTCCCGCCTGCTCGGCGCGGCGAGCAGCGTCCTCGTGTGCGATCCCGAGCTGTAACCAGACCGTCTCGACATCCGCGCGGTCGAGTGCAGCCTCGACGATTCCAGGAACCTCCTCGGCGGGGCGAAAGACGTTCACCAGATCGACTCCCTCGGGTACCTCTGAGAGGGTGTCGACCGCATCGGCTCCGAAAATCGACTCCGCGTAGGGGTTGACCGGGACGATCTCGTATCCCTGCTCGTGGAGAAATCGTGGGACCTCGTGGGCGTCTTTGCCGGGCGTCGCAGAACACCCGACGACGGCGATAGTCGAGGTCGCCTCGAGAATGTCACGGAGTCTGGCGTCGGTCTCGTCGGACATAGTCGTACAACGCAGATGTCTCTAAAGTGTTGTGCGGTCTCACTACTGTTACTGACAGTTCCCGATTCTGGCGAGCTTTCTGGATCGGTCGGAGACTCACACCGAACGAGGGAGCCGATCGTCCCGAGTCACGCGCCGCCAGAGGTGTCACCGTCCTCGGTCTTGGGGAACCACGCGAGTTCGTGATCGGCCGCCAGATCCACGTCGACCGGCGTGTCGAGCGAGACGTCTTCGGCGTGGTTGTGTGTCGCCTCGATCACGGGGCCGTCTTCGAGCGCGACCCGATACATCACCGTCGGTCCGAGATACCGACGGTAGACGACCGTCCCGTCAGGATCTGAGCCGGCGGCCGGTCGCACGCGCATGTCGTCGGGACGAACCATGACGTCGACCTCGCTTCCGTCGTAGGCGGCGGTGAGCCCGTGGAGCTGCCGTCGCTCGAGCGAGCCCACCGGGGTCTCGACGGTCTCGCCGGCGACCACGCCCGGGAGAAAACTCGTGTGACCGAGAAACTCGGCGACGAACCGAGACTGTGGGTGTTGGAACACCTGCTCCGGGGCTCCGAGCTGTTCGACCCGTCCGTCGTGGACGACCGCAACGCGATCGCTAATCGACAGCGCTTCCTCTTGGTCGTGTGTGACCGAGACGGCCGTCACGCCGGCCTGCTTGAGAATCCGTCGGACTTCCTCGCGCATCTCGACGCGCAACCCGACGTCGAGGTTCGAGAACGGCTCGTCGAGCAACAGCACTTCCGGGTTCGGAGCCAACGATCGGGCGAGTGCCACCCGCTGTTTCTCCCCGCCGGACAGCTCCTCCGGATACGCATCGCCGCGCTCGGCCAACTCGACGAGCTCGAGCAGCTCGGCGGTTCGCTCTCTGCGCCGCCGAGCGGACCAGTCGGCCAGCCCGAACCCGACGTTTTCGGCAACGGTCAGGTGTGGGAACAGGGCAAACTCTTGGAAGACGATCCCGACGTCACGGTCCTCTGCCGGGACGAACTGTCCGTCAGCCCCCGCGACACACTTCCCGTCCAGCCGGATCTCACCCGCGTCCGGTCGGTCGAGCCCAGCGATCAGCCGGAGTGTCGTCGTCTTTCCACAGCCCGACGGCCCGACCAGTGTCAGCAGCTCGCCGTCCCGGACCGAGATGGACACGTCGTCGACGGCGCGCTCGCCACCGAAGGACTTCGAGACGCCGGCTACCTCCAAGACGACATCATCTGCTGTCTCGGCCGCGGTCGTGGTCGTGGCTGTGGCTTCGGGCGCCTTCGCGTGCTCACGCTCGTGGCCGTCGGCGACCAGCGACTCGTCCACGGCTGTCGTTCGTGCTCGCCCGGTGTAGTCGTTTTCACTTGCCATCGTACCCCTCCTGGCGCAACAACACGAGCATCGTCGCCCCGGAGATGACAACGAGCAGGAGTGCGGGAACTGCGGCGTACCGGTAGGCGAGTGCCTCGTGGGCGTGCCAGACGATGATCACGAGCGTGTCCATCCCGATGGGCTGGAGCATCAGCGTCATCGGGAGTTCTTTCATCGTCGTCAGAAAGACAAGCACTGCGCCGGCGACCAGTCCCGGAGCGATCAGCGGCAGCGTGATCCGTCGGAACGCCTCGAAACGACCGGCGTCGAGTGTCCGGGCCGCCTCGATCGTCTTGTCGTCGACCTGCAGCACCGAGGACCGGACCGTGCCGACCGCCTGCGGGAGGAACCTGACGACGTACCCGAACACGAGCAGCCACACGCCCTCCCGGTACACCGAGGGCACCGTCCGGGTGCCCACCACGACGAGGGCGAGCCCGATGACCACGCCCGGCACCGCGAATCCGAGGTAGGTCGTCCGTTCGAGGAGCCGGGCCAGCCGCGAGTTGCTGCGTCCGGCGTAGTACGCGACCGGGAGCGCAACCGCACACGCACCGACTGCCGCGAGCCCCGCCAGCGACACCGAGTGAACCGCGACCGTCGGATCGAACTCAAGCGCCGGAATCCGGGTGCCCTCGCTGCGAAACAGCCAACTGGTGAATATCCCGACCGGAACGAGGATCGTCACGATACCGATCGTCGCGACCGCTCCCATCGCCGGCCACTTCCAGCCCCCGAGCCGGATCTGGGTGCCGTCAGCACTCGCCGTCCCGCCGCTTGCGTCCTGATCGCGACCGATTCCCGCCTCGATGACGAGGACCACGGCGACGATCGCGACCAGCTGTAGTGCGAGCAACGCGGCGTATCCAACCGGCGTGGTGTAGTTCTCGAACTCGAGGAAGATCTGGCTCGTGAACACACTCGCCTGCATGAACGCCGGTGTCCCGAAATCCGAGATCGCGTACAGCGCGGTCAGCAGGGCCCCGGCCGCGATTCCCGGCCTGATCGTCGGAACCGTCACCCGCCGGAAGGTCGCGATCGGTCCGTGATTGAGCGTTCGCGCGGCATCGATCAGCGAGTCGTCCATCGAGACCAGCGCCGCCCGGGTCGTCAGAAACACGTACGGGTACGTGTACAGCGTGATAATTCCTATCGCACCACCGAGCCCGCGCACGTCAGGCAGCGTCACGCCGATCAGCGACTCGAGCTCGCCGCCAGAGCCAAACATCGAGACGAACGCGATCGCTCCGATGTAACTCGGGATCACCAGCGGCAGGGCGGCAACGATCGTCCAGACCCGCGGATACGGGAGGTCTGTCTGCGTGGTCAACACGGCAAGCGGGACGCCGATCACCACCGACAGCGCAGTGACCGACAGCATCAACGCGAGGCTGTTGAGGATAATCCGAGCGGTCCCGGCGGAGACGACCAGCTCGATGGCACGTGTCGGCTCGACCGTCGCCGCCTCCCAGACCAGCCAGCCCATCGGCGCGAGCACGAGTACCGCGAGCACCGTGCTCAGCGCCGCGAGTCCAGCCCGCCACCGATCGACGCCGCGAGTCCGGTCAACGATCCACCCTGGCAGTGCCGAGCCGGTGGCTTGCCGGCCGTCTCGTCCGGTCGTACGATCGGTGTCTTCCATGTTCGGTGAGTGCTATCGCGATCGATCACCGCGGCCGACGGGAATACTCCCACAGGTTGTGCCCTCTCACACCGGGAGCAGCCCCTCGTCTTCGATGAGCGTCTGTGCTGCGTCCAGCTCCGTGTCGAAGCTCGTCAGATCGAACGTCGGTGCGTTCAGCTCGCCTGGCCCCGGTAGCGGCCCGACGTACTCAACGCCGTCGATGACGGGAAACTCGCCGTTTGCCTCCATCATGAACTCCTGGCCCTCGATAGCCAGGAGATGGCGGGCGAACTCGGCGACGAGATCGGGATCGTCGGCACTGCTCGTCGGGGCGATCCCGGCGACGCTGAACAGACAGCCCGGATCCTCTTCGGTGAAGGTCACGCGGATCGGCGCGTTGGGATCCTCGTTGACGATGCGTGCGGCATAATAGCTGTTTCCGAGCGCGACGATCGGATCGTCGTCGCCGCCTCTGTTGACCGCCGCCGCCTGGTCGCCGCCGCTGGCGAACAGCCGGGGATCCTGGTCCATGAAATCCTGGAGCCACTGACGGGCGGCCGACTCGCCCTCGAGCTCGATGAACGCCTGGACGAACCCGCGGAACGTGCCCGAGTTCGGCCGCGTCGAGATGATTCCCTCGAAGCGGTCGTCCTCCGCGTACGCGTAGATGTCCGTCGGGAGCTCCTCGGGGCCCGCGAACGGAGTCTCCGCGGACAGCCGCTCATCGTTGTACTGGACCGACCGGACACGGCCGCTGACGCCGACCCAGAGTCCGTCCGGGTGGCGGTAGCTCCCCGGCACGGCGGCGACGACGTCGCGGGGCAGCCCCTGGGTGAGCCCCTCCTCGGCGACGACGCCGAGTGCACCCGGGTCCTGTGAGTAAAACACGTCCGCCGGTGTCGCGTCGCCTTCCCGGCGCAGCTGTGTGACCTGGGCGTCGTTGTCGTTGTAATCGCGGTCGATCGTGAGTCCATCGTAGGTCTGTTCGAGCCGGTCGAAGACGAGGTCGATCTGGTCCGGCGTCCGCCCGGAGTAGACCGTGAGCTCGCCTTCGAGTTCACCCAACTCGTCCCAGGATACCCCAGCGGTGTCGACTGCCTGCCCGCGTGGCCCGGTCGCGGCGACCGGATTACCCTCTTGCCCGGTATCGTTACCGAGACAGCCTGCAACACCAACGGTCCCTGCGGCGACGGCAGCTGTCGCCGCCAGAAACTGCCGCCGTCCGGCAGTATTGGGACGATCGGAGGCTGTCCTCTCCTTTTCCATACCTAGTTTAGGCTAACCTAAATAGATTAAATCTACCGATTTCCAGCCCGAAGGGGGATCCGAGACGCGGTATCGTCGTGGCAGCGCGTATCAGCACCGACCTCGAGACGCGGCTCAGTCGGGACCCGTCCAGCGCGCGACCGGACCAGTCGCCCCGTCGACGGTGGCGAAGACGACAACCTCGTCGCCGTCCGGATCGACAGGGCTGTTCAACGTCGTCCCCGCCTGCACCGGGTTCTCCTCACCCAGCGAGCCGGCACGATCGGCCAGTCCTGCTGTACTCTCTCGGGGGCGAAGAGCGAGTACCGTCGCGTTCGTGTCGGTCTGGACCGCGACAGAGAGCCTGCCGAGATTCCCCGCCGTCGGCGGCTCGTAGCGAAACGACAGCGCCTCCGGCGGGACCGCCTGCCTGGCCACCGTCTCGGAGAGCTCGTCGGTCGGCACCTCGTGGGTCGCGATCTCGCCGAGCGCCTCCCTTTCGTCGACCGCGAACAGTGTCACCGCGTCGCCGTTGGGATCGACCTGTGTGGCGATGCTGAGCCCGGCCTTGACGGTGCCTTCGCGGGGGCCGGCCTCGTTCGTTCCGCCGGAGTCGGCTTCGATCCGGATCGCGGCGGCCTCGGTGTCCGCGCGGACGTCGACCCAGAACGTGCCGTAGCCGTCTCCGATCGGCGGGACGTAACGCGAGGCGAGTGCATCTTCCGGGACGAGCTCTGATGCCTCTTCCCGAGAGAGCTGCTCTCTATCGGTCGGTTCCGAGACGTCCAGATTGATTGCCTCCAGCTCGTAGGTTCCGCTCGCAGCGATCCGACCGTCCTGACGGTCGATCGAGCGGTCACGGGCAGTGCTGCCAAAGGCCGACGCAATGGTCTCCTGGCGGCCCTCCCCGACCACGTCTCCGGTGAGCGCAAACTGGGCCTCGAGTCTCTCTTGCTCGGGATCGATCTCGACGGCTGCCAGCACGCTTTCGCCGTCTGCCGGCTCGAACGACGGCGCCGTATCGTTGAACGCTCCGGGATCGACCGGCTCGACCGGCGGGGTTCCGACCGTTCCGGCGACGACGTCTCCGGCGCCGACGCGAGCCATCAGCCACGCGAGTCGTTCGTGCTTGTCACCGCCCGAAGAGCGGTCTCCGGACGTTCGATCGAGAGCTCGTTCGAGCCGCTCCAGATCAGTCCCGACGACGATCGCCCGTTCACCGACCGCAACGACCGGCGCTCGGTCGAGGTCCGCCGGCAACTCGTCTGGATCGTACCGCTCGTAGCTTCCGTCGGCGAGCGTCCCCGTCCGTTCGTAGGCCGCGGTGAACGGCGCCGGCGCCCCAATTAGACGCTCGTCGACCTCTTTACGATCGATCTCCCCGGTGATGACGACCGTCCCGTTGACAACGAGCAGCCGTTCGGGTGCTGTGGCAAACTCAGATGGACGGTCGAGCAGCGCGAACAGATCCGTCGCCGCCAGCCCGAGCGTGAAGAGACCGACCGTCGTCGCCCCCGCCTCAAACGGGAACGCTACCAGCGGATCCTCAAGCTCTTCGATCCCCGAGAGCTCGATCGGCTCTTGACTCTCGGATCCGGACGGGCTGTCTGCGACTTGCGGGAGCACGGCCGGCAGCAGCGACGGGCCGTCGTCGGACGCGGCGGTCTGTGTCAGCGATACCGCAGCAAACGTGACATCGTCTGGGGGTAGCCACGCGGCGTACCACGGCCGGTCGCTGTCGTCCTCGAGACATCCGGCGAGTGCCGGAATCACCGAGACAGCGCCGAGCTGGAGCAGACGTCGGCGCGGGAGGGGGGGATCTGACATCGGCGAGCGTTCGTGATCCGCCGGTTTATACTGGTTGGTCGATCGCTCCGAGCGAGTCGCTTCTGACCTGCCACGAGCGCTTTTCGGTCGGCGGCAGTATCTGGCGCATGGACGAGTTCGATCTCGTAGTCGAGACCGACGAACTGCCGGCGTCGACGCTCGTGATCGCCTTCCCGGAAGCGAGCATGGCGGTGCTGTCCGCGACCCAAGACGTCATCGAGACGCTCGATCTCGAGACGATCGGTCACGTCACCGCCGACGGACTCCCGGCGATCACGCCGTACGGGAGGTCGCCCGTACCACCACACGCGGCTGTTCTCTGCTCCAGATGTTGAGGCGACGGTCCTCACGAGCGAACTTCCGGTGCCGGTCCAGTTCTCCGAGCCGTTCGGACGGCAGTTGGTCCAGTGGCTCGACGACCAGCCGATTGAGGAGATCACCGTTCTGACCTCGATTCCGTTTATCAGTGCCGAAGAGCTGTTTTACGGAAGATTCAAGCCGAAAGCCTCGCGCTTTAGCGCTGTCTCTTACCCACATCTTTCGTCGAGAGTTGTGGACCTCAAATAGCGCGTGAGCCTCGCTACGGCTGGTTCTACATCTAATAATTTATTGACAGTACTCCCGAGCGCACCAGATTACGGTAGAATATGGCAATATTACGGTAAAACTGTCTGATCACTCGCGACTGAAAATCAGCCAGTATGAACTATACCGCTGCCGTATTGCGATCTGCTGAGTAAAATCCGAATGTCGGTCTATGACTTATGGGTAAGAGACAGCGCTTTAGCGCGGGGATGAAGGCGACGTGATATACTACAAACCGCCAGACGCAACTACACTGTAATCCCAATATTTATTTTAGTCTGTCATTCATAATGATATGTGAGCGATCGGCCACAACGAACACGTACACTGCTGACCCGGTCAGTGACCGGTATCGGGAGTGTCTGTTCGACTGGCTGGCCGCACACGCTCCACTCTGGAATCAAATCAACTACCAACGCCGTCAGCAATATTTCAGTGACGATGGTGATGTCTGGGACGCTGACTACACCGATCTCTACGACGACTACGCCCCAATTCTCGGGAAAGCAACGTGTCAGCAGATCGCTCGCAAAAACAGTAAGGCCTGGCGCAGTCACTTCGAACTGCTCTCACTGTACCGAGATGAAACGAATCAAACCGTGACGGAGAAACCGTCACCGCCTGGGTATTGGGGGAACCGTAACGACGGCTACGACTTACATGGTCTTGTTCGAAATGACCTCTACACGTTCGGCTGGGACAAGGACAAAAGCACACTTGAATTCGGCGTCGGTGACGTGCTCAAAGAACGGTATGGCTTTGAGCATAACGAACGCATCACGCTCCAGGTTCGTGGTGATCCGCAGTGGCGTGGTGACGACAGTCGATTGGAACTCATCTACGAGGAACACGCTGATCAGCTTCGTGTCCAGCATCCTGTCCGCATTCAACCAGACAATGTACGAGAACAGCGGGAGGATGCATTCACTCATACACTCGACTCCGAGAACACGACGCAGTCAGCAGCCATTGATGTCGGCGCAAACAACACGCTCGCAATTGTCACCGAAAACGGCAGTACCGCCGTGTACCATGCCCGTCCCGAGTTTAAACACTTCCAGAACCAGTCTGACCGTATCGCAACACTCCAATCTGAACTTCCAGCAAATCAGTGGACGAGCGAGCGTATTCAACGTCTCTACGACGATAGATCGCGGAAGCGTACCCATAGCCGGAACGCAGCGGTGAAACATGCTGCTGAGTGGTTGGTTAAAAGGGACGTTGACACCGTATACGTTGGTGACTTAACCGACGTACTGGAGACACACTGGTCAGCGGATGTGAATGAAAAAACGCACGCATTTTGGTCACACCGCCAACTGGTTGAACGAGTGAAGCTCACGTTTGGTGATGTTGTCATCACCGTGTTGGAGACTGGAGAGTACGATTCAAGTAGTCGGTGTCCCGCGTGCGGGAGTGATATGATCACTCGGAACGGTGACTCGTTCCGGTGTGAAGCATGCGACTTGGAGGCGCATGCAGATATTGCGGGGGCGTGGAATATCTTGCAATCGGAAGTTGGGCCGATGGCTCGGCCTGCTGCCCTGTCTGCTGAACGCGGCAGGGACGCACCCACGAATGGGGCGTACTGGAAGTGGAACGACCACGATTGGATACCCGGCATTTTTGGGGAACAATCGTGGTCGCCTGACCAACCCAGCATCAGCAAACCCGCAAGTTCACAGCCGGGGTAACCAACTGGTTGGATTGCCCACGGAGGAATCCTCGCGCTTCAGCGCGGGGAGGAGGTCAAGTCGCTTCGGAGGACTACGCCGCCCGGCACTTCGCGGACGACACCGCAACCACGCTACAGGGGGCTTTCTGACAGGGGTCAACGCCAGCCTCATCGCCCGCGCGATCGACCGTTCGCTCCGAGTCGGTGTGCTCGCGACCGCTGGCAATCCCCACGTTCCGGCCGACGGCGAGGCCGCACTCCGGCTGGTCGAGGGACTCGAACAACTGTACGAATTCGACGTCGACACGACACAGCTCGAAAGTTTCGCCGCCGAGTCGAGCCAGTTCTACCAGCAGCTCACAGAGCAGTACGAGGCCGCCCAGCAACAGAAGCACCGCTCGCCGGAAGACTGCGGATACATGTAACTGTACTGTTGTCGTGGGAGTTCACCGAGAAACCCCGTGTTCAACGCGAGAGCGTCAGACGCGACGGTACTGCTTGACGGTGAACTCATCGTAAGGGGTCTGTTCGACGAGTTCCCAGGCTGCAGGATCCCAATCGGGGTAGACGGCGTCACCCTCGTACTCGCCAGGAACCCGGCTCAGCACCATCCGGTCGAGGTGTGGCTGGAACAGCTCGTAGATCGCTCCTCCGCCCAGGACGTACAGTCGGTCGGCCCCGGCCTCGCGGGCCTGTTCGATTGCCGCCTCGACCGTCTCGACGACGACCGCAGTCTCGACCTCGTATGACGGCTCCGAGCGGCTCAGCACGATCTGGATCCGTCCCGGGAGATCGTCGAGCATCGCCTCAAAGGTCCGGCGCCCGAGCGCGACCGGGTACTCTGCCACTCGTGTGCGGTACTGGCGGCGGTCCGCAGGGAGACTGGGCCACGGAATCTCGCCGTCGTCGCCGATCACGCCGTTGTCTGCGACCGCAGCGACCGAGATCAGTGTCAGCTCTGTCTCGCCCTCGCCTCCACCCTCGGTCGTCTCCACACCTCCGTCCGGCCGTGGCCGCTGCTCCACAGGATCGCGGCCCTCTGTGGTCGTGGCGGTCCGCTTCCCGCTGGGTTCGTGCATGTGCTACCGGTGTGACGGAGCGGGCATACGCGTTTTGCACCCTGGTCTCGACGCGGTCCGGACGGTGATCGGCTCCGACGGGCGCGCCGCCAGCTATACTGTATTCCGCCCCCACCTCCGACTGTGCACCGTCGGCAACTGCTTGCCATGCTCGGGACAGGGACCGGAACTGTCGGGCTGGCGGGCTGTGTCCTCGACCATGAGGATGGGCCGAACAGAGTACACTCCGGGCACTCGGCAGAAGGTTCCTCGACGGATCGGAGTACTACTTCCGACGACCCTCCTGACGAGCGCGTTGGCAATCGACAGAACGACAGCGTGGACAACGCTTCCGAGACGACGACCGAGCTCGACTGGCCCTCGGAGCCGTACGCAGACTACGAGACGACCACGCTCACAGTCCAGACCGACTCGCCACCGGAGCCGACGGTGCGTGTCGCGATCGCAGACACCCGAGAGAGGCGGCACCGGGGACTCAGCGACGCGACGGCGTTACCAGACGGTGCCGGCATGCGCTTCGTGTTCGACCGCGAGGGAAAATCTCCCGTTTGTCATGCGGGAGATGGACTTCGGTATCGACATCGTCTACGCCGATCGGGACGGAGTCATCACCGAGATCCACCACGCACCGGCCCCCGGCCCGGACGAAGACGGCAGCCAACACCGGTATTCGGGTACGGGACAGTACGTCCTTGAGGTGCCGTTACGCTGGAGCTCACGACAACTCATCACCCGCGGTGACAGACTACGCTGGTGACAGTAACTCTGGGTAGCTCCGTCGTGGTGAGGTGGAACTCAGGGCGCACCCGCGAGAACGAACGTGCTCTCGACGTCGCCGTTCTCGATCTGTCGGGTCGCTGCCGCCGGTACCCGGACCGCATCGCCGGCGTCGAGCGGGACCGGTTCGCCGTCGATCGTCACCGTCGCCTCGCCGTCGAGCAACAGATACACCTCCTCGTGGTCTTGGCCATCGTGGTCGTGTTCCGGCCCGGTCCAGCCGGGCTCGCACTCGACTACCGTCACGCCGAGCTGGTCGGCGCCCAGCGGCTCGCGTAAGAAGTACATTCCATCCTCTACCGGCTCGACGTCTCGGTAGTCCAGCTTCGTGTAGGACATACGATCAGTTCACCGCGTCGATATAAAGGCGTGTTGCCGGCGTGTTTGTCCGGGTCCGGCGGGGTGGAGAAACGGAAACCGATCAGAGCAGCCCGGTCTTCTGGAGTTTCATCAGGTCCTCGGTGTCGAGGGTTTCGCCTTCCTTGAACTTCTGGTAGATCT
>OBKM01000385.1_pt1 | contig 22195 bp, 22 predicted proteins | sample 1519691 | NCBI WGS metagenome assembly OBKM01 (sample SAMEA37050418, study PRJEB22526) | metagenome | biome: saline pan; feature: lake; material: water | place: Egypt | collected 2015 | depth 0.5 m | reverse complement strand
CTAGTCACTAAAGGGTCAGGTATTCTCCTTGCTCTTTATAAAACCGGTTCGGTTTCGATCAGTTTTTTCGCTGTCGACGCCGTCAGTCGGAGCCACTTAGCTCGCTGCTAACTCCTCAGCGACGACACTCACGTCGAGTAGATCGGGGTCGACCGCGAGGTCGGTCTGGCCCCTGGCGAAATCCGGAACTGACTGCCGGCAGTAAAATACCGCGCGAACCGTCGGATTCACGTTTTTCGCGAGCGCAACGCCGGTCGCCTCGGCAGCGTCGGTCAACACCAACAGCGCGGCGGCCGCAACGTCGGCCTCGGTGAGTGTTTCGGTGTTGACGATGCGTTCAATTCGTCTGACGACCATTCCCTCGGCTTCGAGCGCGTCACCCAATCCGTCGGGGTCGGGACCGGCGACGATGGCGATCTCACTCATTACTCGTACTCGATGGTCGCCGGGGGTTTGTGTGTCACGTCGTAGACGACGCGGGCGACGGTCTCGTTCTCACCGGTGATGCGGCTCTGGATGCGCTGGAGCGTTCCCCAGTCGATTTCCTGGGCGCGCGCGGTCATCCCGTCGCGGCTTTCGACCGACCGAACGGCAACAACCCACCCGTGAACGCGGTTGTCGCCCTTGACGCCGGTCGCCTTACCGATGACCGCCGCAAACGCCTGCCAGGGCTCGTACTCGGCGAGTTCTTCCTCGACAACGTGACACGACTCTCTTGCGATGTCGACCTTTTCTGGCGTGATTTCGCCGATCACGCGCACGGCCAGACCGGGGCCGGGAAACGGCATGCGCTCGGAGATGATCTCCTCGAGATCCAGTTCGCGTGCGACCTCGCGAACCTCGTCCTTGTAGAGGTCACGAACCGGCTCGACGATTCCCTCGAAATCGACGAGTTCGGGGAGCCCACCGACGTTGTGGTGCGATTTGATGTTGCCCTCGCTCTCGATGCGGTCGGGGTAGATGGTTCCCTGCACGAGGAAGTCGGCGTCGGTTTCCTTGGCCTCGCGTTCGAACTCGCGAATGAACTGCCCGCCGATGACGTGGCGTTTCTCTTCGGGATCGGTGACGCCTTCGAGCGCGTCGAAAAACCGCTCACGAGCGTCGACAATCTGCAGACTCTCCATGAACGAAAACGTCTCGCGGATCTGGTCTGTTTCGCCCTTTCGCATCAACCCCGTGTCGACGTAGACTGGGGTGAGTTGCTCGCCGACCGCGCGGTACGCCAGCGTGGCGGCAACCGAGGAGTCGACCCCGCCCGAAAGCGCGATGATCGCGTTCGCATCGCCAATTTGTTCGCTGATCGATTCGACCGCCTCGTCGATAAAGTCGTCCGTGTTGACCATTTATACTGTCGCCTCGGTTTCGGTGTCGGTGTTGTTTTCGCGTTCCACATCACCCGCTGTCGACTGGCTGCGCTCGATCACCGCGTCGAGAAAGCCGACGAACGGCGGGCTTGCGCGGTCGGGCCGCGAGCGGAACTCGGGATGGAACTGCGTGCCCAAAAAGAACGGGTGGTCGTCGAGTTCGAGAATCTCCATTCGGCGGCCCGCACGACCCGAGAACCGGAGGTTTTCGGACTCCAGTCGCTCGATGTACTCCGGGTTGACCTCGTAGCGGTGGCGGTGCCGTTCGGTGCAGCTCTCGGCGTTGTAGATGTCGGCCGCCAGCGAGCCGGCCTCGATCCGTGTCTCGTGAGCGCCGAGCCGCATCGTGCCGCCCATGTCGTCGATCTGCTTCTGTTCTGGCAGAATGTCGATCACGGGGTGTGGCGTTTCCTCGTCGATTTCCGCCGAGTGGGCGTTTTCGAGCTCCAACACGTTGCGTGCCTGTTCGATGACCGCCATCTGGAAGCCCAGACAGAGCCCGAGGAAGGGAATGTCGTGCTTGCGGGCGTATTGCACCGCGTCGATTTTGCCGTCGGTGCCACGCGAGCCGAAGCCGCCGGGAACGATGATTCCGTCAGCGGCTTCGAGCCGCTCGGTGTGTTCGTCGTGCATTTTGTCGGCATCGACCCAGAGCACGTCGACGTCAACCTCGCGTTCGATGCCGGCGTGTTTGAGCGCCTCGTGAATCGACATATAGGCGTCTTCGAGGCCATACTTGCCGACGAGCGCAACCTGAACCGTTTCGGTTCGTTCGCGGGTGACCAGTTCGCGCCAGCGTTGGGAGCGTTCGGCCGCCGGGAGTGCCTCCGTGGCGATATCGAGGCGCTTCATGACATACTCGTCGAGCCCTTCCTCTTCGACCATCAGCGGGACGTGGTAGATATCGGGCACGTCGGGGTTCGAAAACACGGCCTCGGTGGGCACATCGCAAAAGCGCGCGATCTTCGTTTTCGTCGCGGCTTCGAGTTTGTTCTCCGAGCGCCCGACGAGAATGTCGGGCTGCAGGCCGATCGAGCGGAGTTCTTTGACGCTGTGTTGGGTGGGCTTTGTTTTCTGCTCGCCGTTCATCGAGTACGGCACGAGCGTGACGTGCATGAACAACAGGTCGTCGTCGCGCTCCTCGCTGGCGAACTGCCGGAGGGCCTCGAGAAACGGCATCGACTCGATATCGCCAACGGTGCCACCGATCTCCACGATACAGACGTCGGTTCCCTCGGCAGCCTCGCGAATCCGGCGTTTGATGTCGTCGGTGACGTGCGGGATAATCTGGACCGTTTTGCCGAGGTAGTCGCCCGCGCGCTCGGCATCGATGACGCTCTGGTAGGTTTTGCCCGTGGTCACGTTGTGGTCGGAGGTCATGTCGATGCCGAGAAACCGCTCGTAGTTCCCCAAATCGAGGTCGACCTCGCCGCCGTCTTTGAGCACGTAGACCTCGCCGTGCTCGTAGGGGTTCATCGTTCCCGCGTCGACGTTGAGGTACGGGTCGACTTTCACGGCGGTGACGTCGAAGCCGGCGTTCGCCAGCAAGCGCCCGGTGCTCGCGGCGGTGATTCCCTTGCCAAGCCCCGACATCACGCCGCCCGTTACAAAAATAAACTTCCGCCCCAGTGTGGGGTCATATCCCGTGGTGGGTTCGGTCGGCATACTGACTGTGTGTGAGGTTTCATCAAAACGGTTTCGATGAGGCCGACTGCGTGGACGGCTGTCCACTCGGTTTCCCCGCGAACTTGTCGCGTCCCAACCGCGTCCGACGCCCCGCGTTGCTCACCGATCCGTCCGCTCCACACCATCGAAAGACAGCACAAACTCGCTTCCGAACGCGCTCGCGGGCGTGGTGTATCCCGTCGGTGCCTCGCCGTTGTGCACCCGCTCGGCACACGCGACGGCGGCCGATGCGGTCAGTTCGTATGGATCCGGCGTGAACAGCACCGATCGGATCGTCTCGCCGGTCTGTTCGCTCCACGCCTCCCCCCAGATTCTCGTTGTGTTTGTGGCTCGTTCGGCGGCGGTCGGGTTCGACACCAAGCGGTCGACGCCCCGGCTCAACAGTCGCTTGGCGGTCGTCGATCCACCGAGCGAATCGAGCAGGCGGTCGGCGCTGACCAGCCGCGACAGCCGATGGGCGGTGTCGACGCCGTCGGGCAGCGCAACGTAGGCGGTGATGGTTTCGATTCCGGTCGTCCAGTACGCCGTCGACACGTCGCCGAGCGGGGCGGTGACGACCCGTTTGCGACCCGATCCGAAGTCGACGGTGCGGCTTCGGCTTGCGGTTGGCTGGTACCGAAGCGAGCCGTGCTCGCGGATTGCACCGCCCGTTCCGAGCCCGTCAAGCAGCGTTTTCAGCGTGCCACGCGACAGCGACCCCTCGGCGTCGATGGCAATCGAGAGATGGGTTGCGGTCGGCAGTCGGTCGTGGAGGTGGGCGGCCAGACAGTCGGTGGGGACGACATCGAAGCCGACACCTGGCAGCAGCGTCACGCCGGCGTTGCGCGCCTCGTCGTCGCGGCGCGCCAGTCGCTCGAACACGGTGAGTTCGCCGGTGATGTCGAGGTAGTCGACGCCCGCAGCCAGACAGGCGTCGACAAGAGGGTCGGCGGTTTGTCGAAACGGCCCCGCACAGTTGAGCACGACGTCGATGTCGTCGAGCGCGTCGGCAATCCGCTCGGGTGACCGGAGGTCGAACGTCCGTCGAGCGCAGTGAAAATCGTCGGCGAGCGCGGCGAGGCGTGCCGCGTCGCGCCCGGCGAGCACCGGCGTGTTTCCACGCGAAACGGCGTTTCGGGCGATCAGTTCGCCGGTGTAGCCGTATGCGCCGTAGACCAGTAGCGAGTCCATACTGGCTGTTTTATTCGTCGTGCGAAAAAGTGTCGGCCGGGTTCCGCCGGCCGGTTCGCAGCCGAGGAGCCGACTGCCGCTGTCGAAACCCCGATACGTCCGGCCGCCGAACCAACACTAATGACTCGGGTCTCCGTCGGGCCACGGCTGCACTTCGGCTTTTGCAACCTCTCGTTGTCGCACAGCCGACTCTATGGCGCACTCGGCGTCGCCCTCGACGCGCCCGAACTCACGGTTCGCGCCGCCGCCGCCGAGACCGTTGATGCGCCGTCGTCGATCGAACCGCTCGTCGACCGCGTCTGCTCGCTGCTCGGTGTTCCGGGCGCGTCGGTTTCGCTCGAGGCCGACCTGCCGGCACACGTCGGCCTCGGCAGCGGCACCCAACAGGCGCTCGCGGTCGCCACCGCGGTCGCCGGTACGTACGACCGGTCGATCGACGTGCGTCAACTCGCACCGAAACTGGGCCGTGGCGGTCGGTCGGGAATCGGCGTGGGAACGTTCGAGCAGGGCGGATTCATTCTCGATGCGGGCCATCCGACGACCCGGTTTACCAGCCACCGTCCCGACGACGGCGAGTGGCGGGTGCCGGCGGTCGCCGCCGCCCACCGGATTCCCGACGACTGGCGGTTTCTGGTGGTGGTTCCAGCAATCGATTCCGGCCGGAGCGGTCGCGAGGAGGATGCGAGTATTCGAACCGTCATCGAGGACGCGGAGCCGGCGATTGCCGACCGGATTTCGGGACTTATCACCCGAAAACTGCTGCCTGCGGTCGCCGAGGGAACGGCCGATCGGTTCGGTGAGGCGGTCGCCGAACTCGGCCGACTCAACGGGGCGTGGTACAGCGACGAACAGGGCGGTGTGTACCGTCCGCCGATCGGGAAACTCGTCGCCTCACTCGCCGCCGAACCGGGAATGTATGGGGCCGGACAGTCCTCGTGGGGCCCGACCGTCTACGGCGTGACCGACGCGGCACACGCCGACAACGCGCGCCACGCCGGACAGGCCGCATTGTCGAACGCGGGCGTCGGTGGTGAGGTACGGATTGTTTCGGGGCGCAACCACGGCGCGGTGGTCGATGGCGATCGGTCGGCGGTTGAGACCGATCCGCCGTGAGCGGACACCGATCTGTCGTCGGTTGAGGCCGATCAGTCGTCGCACTCGGCGTAACGGCTAAGCACTCGGAGTCAGACCCAAATGTATGGAAAACTACCCATTCGGAATTTCCCGGCTAGATTCGTTGCTCAAAGGTGGTGTCCCGCCGGGAAGTGTCGTCTTGCTCTCCGGTGAGGCTGGCGCTGGTGCTCGTGAGTTCCTCTACACCAGTGCGGCGATGAACGCGCTCGCACACATCGATGACGACCTGTTCGACCTCTACTACGGCGATCTGCCGCCGTCGGCGTCGGTTCCGCCGGAGATTCACTACGTTTCGTTCACCTCAAGCAAACCGTCGCTCGAACGCGAACTGCGGTACACGCTCGACAGCGACATCGTCGACGCCGTTGCCGACGAAATCCAGTTCTGTGATCTTTCGGTCGAGTACTTTCAGACGAGCCGGATTCCACAGGACTGGTATCTCGGTCGGACGACCGACCTGCGTGATCTCAGCACGCGCCGAAACGACGAATCGGTGCTCAGCGCACTCGGCGAGTATCTGACGGTCAACGCCTCGAACAATCTCGTGTTGCTCGATTCGATCACCGACTTGTTGGCGGCGGTCGGCGACGATCTCGACTGGGGCGACATCACCATGCTCATCCGCGGACTTGCGCGGGCGGCGACACAGTGGGGCGGACTCATTCTCGTCTTGGTCAACGAGGACACCCTGACCGAAACCGAACTCGGCCAGCTGTCGGATGCCGCAAGCGGCACGCTCGGTTTCACGTGGGAAACCGGCGGTTCGAAGCGCTCTCGCGTGATGGTCGTCCGCGAGTTCCGCGGCGTGCTCTCGCGCATCGAAGACGAGGACATTGTTCAGTTTGAGGGCGAAATTCACGAAGGGGGCTACGATCTCAGCAACGTCCGCAAGATTCGGTGACCCAACGTGTGAATATTTAAGTCAGCAGCAACCATTTCGCTGATGTAATGGCGAGCGAACAGGATCAAATCACTCTGCCGGCTGAACTCGATGAGTGGCTCACGAGCCGGGTCGACGAAACAGAGCACTCGAAGTCGGCCCTGTTGGCTCGCGCCGTCGCAGCCTACCGACTGCTCTCGGAGGTTGAAGACGATCCGGATGTGTTCGACCGTGAACTCACAGCGCTCGAATCTGTCGACATTGTCGATGGCGACACTGCCGAGCGACTCGACGCGCTTGAATCGGCCGTTGACGACCGGTTCGACGAACTCAAAGAACGGATTATCGACGTGCTCAAAGAGACTCGCGCCCGCGCACCCAAAGATCACGAGCACCCCAAACTAGCCTCACAGGTTGACGACATCTCGGCGGAGCTGTCATCGCTTCAGACCGCCCACGAGGAGTTGACGACGACACACGAAACGTTCGAAACCACGGTTGACGACGAGTTGTCAGCGCTATCGGCGGAACTCGACAGCGCCACCGACTCGTTCGAGTCGCTCGAAACGCGCTCGGATCGCCTCGCGGGCGCGGTCGTCGACCTTCGCCGACGGCTCTCTCGCGTCGAACAGGAGCTGAGCGACCGCCGTGCGCTGGATTCGATCCTCGCAATCGCCCACGAGGAGGGGTTGTCGAAGGCGACCTGCGAGTCGTGTGGTTCAGGTATCGAACTCGGATTGCTTCGCGCGCCGTGGTGTCCGCACTGCGAGGCACGCTTCGAGTCGATCGAGCCACGAAGCTTCTTCCGCCGTCCGTTGTTGACCGTGGCCGACCGCCCCGCGCTCGAAGCCGGCAACCCAGAACCGACGCAGCCTGAACGTATCGCACCGGCCAGCGAATCGGCCGAACCCGAGACAACCAATGAGTGACGAGCCAGCAGACGACGAGGAGCGTGTTGTGCGCAAACCAACAGAGGCTCAACAGGATATTCTGGATGCAGCCGCGGCCAACCCTGCGCTGACGAATGCGGAACTCGCGAAAACAACCGACACGCGGATTTCGCTTGTTCGCGACACGCTCCGCGAGTTCGACGGTTCGGAGCGCCCCTCACCAGCGCCCGCGTCCGACGCGACCGCCCCGGCGGATTCACCCGAGCAGACGGCGGACGATGACGCGTCGGATCCAGCGGCTGATCCGGGCGACACGCTCGCGCACGACGACCACGAGTCGTTCGACGATCTCGATGACATTTCCGAGGATATCGATCCCCATGAGGCGTTCGAAACCGTCGATGTCGACGAAATCGATACCGACGCGGTGTGGGAGGAACTGCTCGGTGCGGAGGCCGACGCCGCGACGTTCGATGAGGATCCGACCGGCGAACTGACGGCGTCGAAAGCGGCGGCAGAAGTCGGTTCACAGTCGATCGATGAGGACGATCCGATCGACGCCGTAGACGAAGAGTTGTCCGAGAGCGAGGCAGAACCGGCCGAGCCGCAGGATATTTTTGGGGACGGCGAGGAGGCGCTGGTCGACAAACGCGTCTACTGCCAACAGTGTCCACACTTCAGCAAGCCGCCGGCGGTTCACTGCGACCGTGAGGAAACGACCATCGTTGAAGTTCTTTCCGACGGACGGTTCCGACTGAAAAACTGCCCGGTCGTCACCGAGGAGGGGCCGGATCGGAGCTACTTCAAAATCGCCGAAACCCCTGACAACTAACTAGCTGACACCATCGTAACACGTATGCAATTTTGTGCCGAGTGCGGTTCGATGATGCTCGCTGATGGTGACCGAATGGTCTGCACCAACGACGACTGTGGGACGATCGCCGACACCGACACCGAGCGTGCGGCTCAGTTCGTGTCGACGGAGAAACAGCGTGAGGGCGATCTCATCGAAACCGAAGAGGGCGACGAGTTCGAGGGAAAACCGACCGCAACCGACGTGGTTTGCGACGAGTGCGACGCCCGTGAGGCGTGGTACACGATCAAACAGACCGCCTCCGCCGACGAGCCGCCGACGCGGTTTTTCAAGTGCAAAGGGTGTGGCTACCGCTGGCGCGGCTACAACTGAGCGTGGCTGCGGTGGCCGCTGAGAACGTCGTGAGTGCGTTCGGTGTTGATGAGAGTGGTGTTTTGCTATTGCGTTTGCGTCATGTTTGGGTCACATTTGCGGCGCGTCACTATCGCGTTCGTGTTGCTCGGCCGACCGTGTTGCGGCCACAGCCGCGGAATTCGGTTCTCAAGCCGACTGGGCCGTATATCAGGTTTTAAGCCCGTCCTGCCCCAATGGCGGCTATGGGAATCCTTTCGCGCACCTCCTACGTCATCCGGTCAAAACTGAACGCGATACTCAATCGAACCGAAGATCCCGGCGAGTCGCTCGACTACTCCTACGAGAAGATGCGCGACGAGTTGCAGGACGTCAAACAGGGAATCGCCGACCTGACGACACAAAAAAAGCGTCTCGAAATCCAAAAACGACGGCTCGAAGAGAACGTCGAGAAACACAACAGTCAGGCCCGCGAGGCGGTCTCGCAGGATCGCGACGATCTGGCCCGGAAGGCGCTCGAAAAAAAGAAATCCAAAATGGCCCAGATCGAGGAGCTTGAAGCGCAGATTGCCGACCTCCAGAACACCCAAGAGAACCTCGTTGAAAAGAAAAACGAACTCCAAAGCCGCATCGAGGAGTTCCGGACAAAAAAGGAAACAATGAAAGCTCGCTACGAGGCCGCCGAGGCCTCGTCGAACGTTTCCGAAGCGCTGACCGGCGTCGGCGACGAGATGGGCAACGTGGCCCGATCGATCGAGCGCGCTGAAGAGCAGACCGACGAGATGGAGGCGCGCGCCGAGGCGATGGACGAACTCCAAGACACCGGCGCGTTCGACGACGCGCTGTCGGACAAGGACAGCATCGACCGCGAACTCGACGCGCTGTCGTCGGATCGCGAGGTCGAATCCGAACTCGATACGCTCAAATCAGAACTTGGAAAATCGCCCAACCCCGACGCCGACGCTGACACCGAAACCGAGGCCGTTGCTGCCGATGTCGAGGTGGACGAGGATGTCGACCTCAAAGCCGAACTCGACGAACGCGAAATCGAGGCCGAACTCGACGAGATCCGCGACGACACGGCCTGATTTCGGTCGCGAGCCGTGGTGGAACAGCGAGCGTCTCGGATGGCACCGTATTTTTAGGTGAGTGCGTCGAGAGCTACTGCCATGGCAGAGAAAATCCTTGTCCCACTCGACGGCTCTCCGCAGGCCCAAAACGCGCTTTCGTACGCCTGTGAAACGTTTCGCGATGCGGAACTTGTGCTCGTCCATGTGTTGACACCCGCCGACAGTGGGGTCGCCCCCGAGGGACTGTTGACTGACGCAGCCGGCGTTGTCGAGCAACAACAGCGCTTTGCCGAAGCGTTGTTCGATGAGGCGGTCGAGTACGTCGGTGCGGATCGGGCGGTCGAAACCGTGTTGTTGGCCGGCAGTCCGTCCCGCGAAATCGTCGCCTACGCCGCCGACAACGATATCGACGCGATCGTCATGGGCAGCCACGGCCGCGACGGGGCCGCCCGACTTCTGCTCGGGAGCGTCTCCGAAACGGTCGTTCGCCGATCACCCGTTCCGGTGACAGTCGTTCGCTAACGCCGTCGGTCGATGTTTTCATTCGACCCGGCCGACCGACGCGCTCACAGCCGGACGAGCCGTGTCGTCCAAAAGTCAGCAAATGCGTGTTCGAGTGCGGCTTCGGGTTTGCCACCCGCGTCGGTTCTGGCGGTGTGATCGGCTAGCTCCGAGAGCTCCGAGAGTACTGCCCGCTCGCCGGTCAGAATGACGCGGTCGGGGTCGTTCTCTCGAATCTGCGTTTCGACCAGTACGGCGCACTCGCCGAGGTGATCATCGATCTGTTGGTCGCGAATCCGCTCGAATCGCCCCTGTGAGAAGCCGCCTTTCGAGTGATCGGATTTTACGTCGCTCTCGAATCCGTCGAAGCCGATGCGGTGACCCTCGTCGTAGACGCCCACCGCACAGATGTCCGCGCGGACGACGCCGAACACGAGCCGGCCGACGGGTCGAAACCAGCCCGGATCAACGCGGAACGTGCGCTGCCAACTCACGAACGGCTCGGGCATGATTGGCGGTCGAAGTCCGGCGGAGACGACTCCCGCGTCGTCGGTGTAGTAGATGAGCGGCGCGGCGTTGCGGAGCGTGAACGCACAGTCGCCGGCAGCGTCGCCAACCGTTTCGGGAAGCGGTTCATCACCGTCGTCGACGACCGCACTCAATGCGCCCTCGGCACCGCAGTCGATCGATTCGAGTCGCGAGAGCACCGCGTCGAGGCGGTCGCCCCGGAGCGTTTCGGTGCCGCGTGGCTCCCGACCCGCCTCGGTGTCGCGTTCGCTGCGGGCGACGCGGTCTTCGAGCTCGGCGATCTTGTCTTCGAGCCGATTAACCCGTTCCTCGGCGGCCTGGCGGTCGCTGACGGCGTCAGCGCGCCGCTCGGATTCCGCGTCGAGTTGGCGCTGAAGGTGGCGTTTGTCTTCGGTAAGTTCCTCGATCTGCGCCTTGAGTTCGGCGCGTCCGAGCAGCTCGTCGAGCATACCGGAACGCGGTGAGCAACCGACTTGAATGAATGGGTCGCTCTGGCGAATCGCCGGTGTTTGGGCCGCGTTTCGCCGTTGGCGGTGGCGCGGCCGACTCAGGTTCGAGACGTCGGCCGCCAGCCCGCATACCGCAACAGCTCCATTGCGCGGTCGGCGTTGGCCAATAGCACGCGGCGTCGACTCGGGGTTGCTTCGGGGAGCATCGACTCGGGAACCGCCAGCGTGCCCGAGGGCACGCTTGAATCACCGCTTACGGGGAAGTGCCCCGATTCGAGTTTCATGACGAGCGGTGCGTCGAGCCGTTCGACGCCATCACCATCAGCATACAGCTGGCGGTTGACCGCTTCGTGATCGGTTTGTTGAATAACAGCGTGATCGCCGTCGTGCGGTTCGACGTACAGTTCCCCGAGGTAGTAGCCGCCGGAAAATCGTTCAAACATGCTATCCGTGGTACGCTATTTCATGACACGATATAAGCGTTGTCGGAAGCGTTTATATACGACCGCAAACCGACCGCCCGCCGACCGGACTCGTCAGTGGCGGGTTCGGTATCAGCGCTCTGTCAAGTCGGACGTAACGGTTCGCCGTCCGTGTGTTCGGTACGTTCGGTGTTGGTGCCGCGTTAGTGCCACTCGACGTCGACCGATTCGAGCACGACGTCCTCGCGCGGTTTGTCCTTCCGATCGGTTCGAACGGATCCGATTTCCTCGACGACATCCATCCCATCGGTCACCTGACCGAAGACGGAGTGTTTGCCGTCGAGGTGTGGCGTCGGCGCGAGCGTGATGAAAAACTGTGAGCCGTTGGTGTTGGGCCCCGAGTTCGCCATCGAGAGCGTGCCGGCACTGTCGTGGCGGAGTTCGTCGTGGAACTCGTCGTCGAACTGGTAGCCGGGACCACCGCGGCCGGTACCGGTTGGATCGCCGCCCTGAATCATGAAATCATCAATGATTCGGTGAAACAGCACGTTCTCGTACAGCGGTTCGTTTTCGACCGTGTCGCCGGTTTCGGGGTCAGTCCACGCCTTCGAGCCCGTGGCGAGACCGATGAAGTTGCCGACGGTGTTCGGCGCGCGCTCTTCGAACAGTTCGACCTCGATTTCGCCGTGATTCGTGTGCAGTGTTGCAGTTGGGTTTGCCATGTGGGTTGATTGGTCGGCGTGGTGAAAACGCTGGCTTTCTCGCGCTCGACTCCTGCTCGCAAACCCGGGTAGCTTTTTTTAGTGCTCATCGAAGTGCGGGTATGAGTTGGATTCTCTCGGTTCTTGCACTACTAACTGGACTGGTCGCCGGTGGGGTGTTCGCCCTCCTAAACGTCCCGATTCCCGCACCGCCCGAACTCGCGGGTGTCATGGGAATCATCGGTATTTTTCTTGGCTACCGTCTGATTCAGGCGCTGGATGTCGGAATCGACCTTCTCGGTATGATGGGGATCTGATCCCCCGGCTGCGCTGGCCACTATTTTGGCCGACCTAAATCGGAACGTCTTTATGTTTTAGGTGTACCTAAACCAGTATGGCAGATACCGATCCTGTCGACTCAGTTCATCGAACACACAACCGTCGTCGGTTTCTCGGCATTACTGGAGCCGTAGCCGCCGGAACGGCCGGGCTCGCTGGCTGTCTCGGTAGCGGATCCGAAGGCGATGGCGGCGAGGACGATGACGACCACGGCCCTGAAACGGTGGCGGATGCCGATCCACTCGGCTCGTCGGTCGATCCGTCGGGCGTCTCGTGGGACGACCTCGGCGACCTCGAGGGCACGCTTACGGTCTACTCGGGTCGGACGCCAGACCAGATCGATCTCGTTTTCGAGCAGCTAGAGGAGCGCTACGCCGGGCTGACCATTGCTCGTAACTACGACGACAACGACGCACAGGTCAACAGCCTGATTCAGGAGGGTGATGCGACTCCGGCTGACGTCTTCTACTCGCAGGATCCCGGCGCGCTCAACGCGGTCGCCGACGAGGGGCTCACTCAAGAACTCCCCAGCGACGTCGTCGACACCGTTCCGGCAAGTTACCGCTCGCCCGACGGCCTCTGGAGCGGCGTCAGCGGCCGGGTTCGCTCGGTGTTCTACAACAGCGACCGGCTCGACGAGACGCCGTTCGACAGCTGGGACGAGCTGCCGACGGACATCATCTCGTACGCCGAAGACGACCGGTTCAACGGAATCATCTCGACCCGCCCGAACTCCGGGACGTTCCGCGGGTTCATCCAGGCGATGGTCGAGCGCAAGGGCGAAGACACTACCCGCCAGTGGGTTAGCGACTTCATGGAGCACGACCCGACGCTGTACGGCAGCGGGAGCACCCAGGCGGTGGAGGTCAACAACGGCGGCGACGACGACCCGATCATCGGCCTCGGCAACAGCTACTACGCGGCCCGCATCCTCAACGAAGACCCCGACGCACCAATCCGCGTGGCGTTCACCGAGGGCGACGCGGGAGCGCTCTTCAGCGTCGCGGGCATCTGCGCTACGGCCAACGTCGACGACCCACAGCTCGTCGCCGAGTTCGCCCGACACCTGGTCGCCGTCGAGGGCCAGGAGTTCATGATCGAGGATAACGGCGAGTTCCCCGTCGTCGAGGGCGTGCCGTACGTTGGTGGGCTTCCCGGCCCCGACGAACTCAACTCGCCGGAGTTCGACCTGACCGGCTTCGACATGAATCTCCAGGCGGCGAACGACCTCCTCGAAGACGAAGGCATGATGCCGCTCTAAGCGGCCGCCTGCGTCACACCCGTTGCGCCCGACGTCAACGACCGTCGAGCCGCTCACACCCGCCTTCCGCTTGCAACGTTTCCCGCTCGCGGCTCGATTCGCACTGAGGACTGATTCAAAAAGGTCAAACGGCGTGCAAGCGAACCACCGAACCACTACCCGATCGCGAGAACATGGGATTTATTACTGCACTCACCTCCGCTCGTCCGGTCGAAACCCTCCGACGACGAGTGCGGAATCTCGATCCGTGGATGAGCGCTGTCGCCGCGCTCAGCACCGTCTTCGCGCTTCTCATCGTCACGCCGATGTTCTGGTTGGTCTGGCAGGCCGCCACCGTCGAGGTGGAACGCGCGACGCGCCTCATGTTCTCGTCGGTCACTGCCGAAATCACGCTCAACAGCCTGATGCTGATGGGCGCGGTGACGCTGTTTTCGATTCTCATCGGCGTTCCGCTGGCGTTGCTGACGACGCGGACCGATCTGCCGTATCCACGATTCTGGACGGTCGTCGCCGCCCTGCCGCTCGTGATCCCGAGCTACATCGGTGCGCTTGCGTTCGTCTCGATGTTCGGCTCCGGCGGCGAAATCGATTCCCTTCTGGGAACGTCGATACCGCGGATTCAGGGGCTGTCGGGTTCGATATTCATCATCACGCTGTACACCTATCCGTACGTCTTTCTGACGACTCGGGCATCGTTGCTATCGATGGATAGCTCGCTTTTCGATGCGGCTCGGTCGCTGGACAGCACTCCCGCCGAAGCTTTCCGTCGGGTCACGTTCCCGATTATCCGGCCCGGAATCGCCGCCGGTGCCCTCCTCGCCGCGCTGTATGCCATCTCCGATTTCGGCACGCCGGTGTTCATGCGCGCGAGCGTGTTCACGAGCCGGATCTACGGCGAGTTCAACAACTTTGCCGTCGAGTACGCCGCGCTGCTTGCGCTTCAACTGGTTTCGATTGTCGCGGTCGTTCTCGTCATCGAAGCGGGAATCGGGCGGGACGAGGACACGAGCGGCGGCGGGCAGACGGGCTCGCCGATCCGGCTCGGTTACTGGAAGTGGCCCGCGATGGGGTCGATCGTGGCCCTCGGTATCGTGACGCTCGTCGTCCCGGTAGCGATTTTCGCCGTCTGGCTTTTCCGTAGCCAGGGTCGACGGATTCCCTCGCTCGAGTTCCAGCCGGTGTTCGCGCTCAACTCGGTGTATCTCGCTGCGCTCGCCGCCCTTGTTGCCTGTCTTTTTGCGATTCCCGTCGCCTACTACTCCGCGCGGACGAACTCCCTTCTTTCGCGGATTCTCGAACGAGCGACCTACGTCGGCTTCGCCGTGCCGGGCGTCGTTATCGGGCTTGCGCTGGTGTTTCTGGGCACCCGGACGCTGCCGTCGCTCTACCGACAGGGCGTCTGGCTGCTTGTCTTCGGCTACGTCGTCAGATTCCTCCCGCAGGCGGTCGGTACCGTCCGGTCGTCCGTGCTACAGGTCGACGACGAGATGCTCGAGGCCGCCCGCACACTCAATGTCGGACGGATCGAGGCGTTCCGCCGGGTGACGCTGCCGCTGATCGCCCCCGGTATGGTCGCCGGGGCTGTTCTCGTCTTTTTGACGACGATGAAGGAGTTGCCGATGACGCTGATGATCGGGCCTATCGGCATGGACACGCTCGTCATCAAAGTCTGGCAGGCGCACAACGCGTTCGCCTACCGTTACGCCGCGATTCCCGCGCTGTTGCTAATTGTAATTTCCGGACTCACAATGGTCGTGTTGCTCCGCCAAGAAGGCGGCCGGATGCACTAGTGCGTCGATCGCTGAACAGACACACCGCTTCCGATCGACCGGCGGTCTCAAAACGCCTGTAGCTCTTCGAGCACCGCGGCCGCGCTTCCGTCAGCGATCGCCGTCCGGGCGGCGTCGAGTCCCTCGTCGATCGAGTCGACATCTTCGCGAGCGTAGATTCGCAGCGCGGCGTTGAGCGCGACCGCGTCGGCGAACGTGTCGGTTCGCTCGCCCGAAAGCACGGTTTTGGCCATCTGTGCGGAGTCGGCTGCGACGTTGCCGACCGCGAGATCCTCGCTCTCGAAAGCCATACCGTACTCGGCGGTCTGAATCTCGAAGTCGTCGAAGTCGGTTTGGTTTGCGCGGTCGCCGTTGTCGCCCCCGGCGTTCCACTCGGCGACCTTCGTCAGTCCCGGCCGGATGTCGTCGTAGCCATCCATTCCCTGGAACATGATGACCCGGTCGAAATCGAGCGAGTCGCTTTCACCCACGGTGTGGATGATCTTTTTGACGAACGCGAGGTGGTAAAACGAGCCGAGGTGGACGTTGGCTCCGGCGGGGTTCGCCAGCGTTTCGATCGTGTTGACGAACGTCCGCACGCCCATTCGATCGCGCCGCTCGAACAGTTCGTCGACGGCGGGGTTGAATGCAGGCTGGTAGTAGAAACCAAAGCCGGTTTTGTCGGTCATCTCGGCGCTGGTTCGCGGCGACAACTCGGTCGGCACGCCGAGTTCGTCGAGGACGTGTTTGTAGGCGTCCTGTTTCTGTGTCGGAATGCGATCACCCGAGTGGACGACGACGGGGGTACCGGCGGCCGCGGCGACGACGCCCGCCGCAACGCCGAAGATGGCCGTTCGTCCCTTGCCGTCGTAGTTGGCCCCGCAGTCGACGGGGTCGCAGTCGGGTGCGTAGCCGTCGACGTGTTCGCTCATCAGATCGGTGTAGGCGGCCAACTCGGTTGGCGTGTTTCGTTTCCACCGGTTGGCGAGCCAGAACGCGCCCAGTGTGGTGTCGTTGGGCACCCCCGCGATGATTCGTTCGAAGGCCTCTCGGGCCTGCTCGCGGGTGAGGTCGTCGGCGGACTTGTGTCCGGAGCCACAGACCTCGGCCATGAGTCGTTTCACTGGTCACTCGCCGAACTGGGTCGCCTGCGCCATGCGAGTCGTTCTGCCGTCTCGCTCAAAAGCCTCCGGATTGACGCAGTGCTCGCCCGCCGCCCCCGCACATCCATCTTATCCACGCGGCTGACCGACAGACGAAAGAGTCGGCCCGCCAAAGGTTCGGCAATGGGCGACGAGCGGCCACAGCCAAGCGAGTACGGAACCAACGAGGAGGCTCCGCCGGTCGACGAAAAGCCCTACAAAATCATTTTCGAGGCCAACAAATGCTTCGGCGCGGGTCGGTGTGCGGAGGTTTCGACACCGAAACCGACTTTTGTGCGATGAGTGAAGAGCTATTCGCGCGAGGGTGGCTGAGCCAGGCCAAAAGCGGCGGGCTTAAGACCCGCTTCCGTAGGGATCCCTGGGTTCGAATCCCAGCCCTCGCATGAGTGTGGTGCGAGCGAAAGCGAGCACTATCCGAATCGTTCTGGCTGGATTCGAATCAGGGAGCGACTGCCAAGGAGCGACTGTGGTTCACGCGAGTCGACGGGGTCTCGATCCCGCTGGAAGCCAGCCGCAGGCTGGCGACAGAGCGAGCGTGTGCTTGTGGAACTCGTTCCACAGTGTTCGAATCCCAGCCCTCGCATGAGTGTGTGCGAGCGAAAGCGAGCACTATCCGAATCGTTCTGGCTGGGTTTGAGCAGCGAGCAGAGCGAGGTCGTTTACGACCTCGAAAGCGAACGGCGAAGCTGTGAGCAACTCTCTGATTTGCGAGTGAGTTTGAATCCCAGCCCTCGCATTGCGCAACCAGTGACTCGATACACACCCATAGATACGACACCGAAACCGTCCGACTATCGGTTGAACCGCGAGAGCGACTTCGCTCGGTGTTTGATTTCCGCAGCGGCTTCCACCGTCTCCGCATCATCGCTGTTCTCGATGAGATCGGTCGCCAGCGCGTCAATCTGATCGATGTCGGCTTGATGTTGGAGTTCGCCGGTGATGTCGGTGTAGATTGCGAAGCCGTGGTCGTCGTCGTAGGGAATTCCGCGGTACAGGAACGTGCGCGTTCCGTCCGTGGTCGTCCGATTGACGAACGCGACGTTAGACCGGCCGGCGGCGGTTCGCTCGTCGAACGTTTGGGCCTCAGACTGTGCGTCTACGGGCACAATCAACTCGTTGAGCGGCAGGCCGACGACGCGCTTCATGTCCGGACTGAAAATATCGCGAAACGCGTGGTTGGCTTCGACGATAATCGGTTCGCCGTCGACGATTTCGAAGGCGACGACGGCGTCTTCGATCTGGTGCAGAATGCGTTCGAACTGGAGGGTAGCGGGGGTGGATTGGGCGTTCATCGCTGTTTTGCTGTCCATGGTGTGTTTCGATGTTTGGTCGTTTTCACTGCAACTCACTTGTGCGTAAATAATTCAGCTATCAACGAACAAAAGTATTTATTCACGAATGTTATACGGATTTTCTACGACGTTCGTCTATCTCGATTCCACCATCGAAGTTCGGAACCGTTGGCAGAACCGATACGCTCAATACGCTGATAACCAAACACAATCACCGTCATGGGAACCGATCGGTGGATTTCGCCGACGCTCTCTGGGCTCTCGCGAGCGACGCTGCAGGCCGTTTTTTCCGCCACCGACGCCCCTCTTTTGTTGTTCGATACGACGGGTCGGCTGCGCGCCGGCAACCGCGCGGCACACAGCCGGTATTTTGCTGCGCGAGCGCCGAACGACGCCTCGCTCTCGTCCCTTCTGGACGAACCACCGCATTCGTTGCCGTCGGCGGTTCGGATTGCCCTCGGTCGGCTCGAACGGGCGGCGGCCGGCGACGGCTTCTCGTTCGACCGGCACGTCCGGATTGCTGTGGACGAAAACGACCGCGAGCACGACAGCCGTGCGGAGACGGTCACTCTTCGGCCCGTTCCATCGTCGTCGGGCCAGTCGTTCGTGTTAGCGACGGTTCGTGATCGCCCGTCCGCTGGATCGACCGCTGATGACGGCGCTTTCGCCGACGGTCGCGATACCGGTGGCGGCCACGGCGACTTCAGCGCCGACGACCTGTTCGTTCACGGCCCGACTGTGTTGTTTCGGTGGCGCGCCACCGACGGCTGGCCGATCGAAGCGGTCACGGCGAACGTGACCGATGTATTCGGCTACAATCCCGAGCGGCTCGTCGACGACGCGGTCGCGTTCGAGTCGCTCGTCCACGAGGACGACCTCCCGACGCTGCGCGCGCAGATCGACGCCAACAGCACCCCCGAAACCGATCGGTTTCGGTGCGATCCCTACCGCGTATACACCGCTGATGGCGACTCGCGATGGGTTTTAGAACACACAAAACCCGCCCGTCGTGACGGCGAACTCACTCACTATCACGGCTACCTCGTCGACATCACCGAGCGAAAACAGCGCGAACAGGAGCTCCGGCCGTTCAAACAAGCGGTCAACCACACCGCCCACGCCGTCTACATCACCGACGCCGACGGGATTATCGAGTACGTCAATCCGGCCTTCGAAACGCTCACGGGCTACACCGCCGTCGACGCCCTCGGGTCGACGCCCGAACTGTTGGAGTCCGGCGAGCACGATCAGTCGTTTCACGCCGATCTCTGGGAGACGGTCGGACGCGGCGAGCCGTACGAACACGAGGTCGTCAACGAACGAAGCGACGGCGACACGGTCGTTTTCAACCAGACCGTCTCACCGATTCTCGATGCCGACGGCGAGCCCATGAAGTTCGTCGCCGTCGCCCAGGATATCACCGATCTCAAAACGTATGAGTCCAAGCTCGAAACCCAACTCGAGAACCTCGAAGTGCTCAACCAGGTCGTTCGCCACGACATCCGAAACGACCTCCAGTTGGTGAGCGCCTACGCCGACATCCTCGACGGCACGCTGTCCGATCGAAACCAACACCACCTCGAGATCATCATGCGGAGCGCTCAGAACGCAATCGATCTCACGACGACTGCTCGTGAGCTCACCAACACGATGTTGCAGACGGCCGATGACACGACGGCGGTCTCACTCGAGACGCGACTCAGCCACCAGATCGACCGCCTACTCTCGGCGCATCCCGACGTCAGTGTGACCGTCGACGGGGCGATTCCTAGCGTCGATGTCGTCGCCGACGACCTCCTCGGTGCGGTGTTCCGCAACCTCCTCAAAAACGCCGTCCAGCACAACCGAGACGCCGATCCGGTTGTCGAGGTCTCGGTGGCGAAAAACGAGTCGACCGCGACCGTCCGAATCGCCGACAACGGCCCCGGCGTCCCCGACCACCGCAAGCAGGCGGTGTTCGGCCGAGGCGAACAGGGTCTCGAAAGTGCCGGCACCGGCGTCGGGCTCTACCTCGTCGATACGCTCGTCGAGCGATACGGTGGGTCGGTCGCCATCGAGGACAACGAGCCCACGGGAGCCGTGTTCGTCGTCGAACTGCCGTTGGCGGCGTAACCGAACAACGCCGGCGACAGCGAGCCACCCGGTTTCGTGCACGCGACCGTCGCCGCTCAGCCGCCGGGGCGGTCTGACTCGTCGTCGACGACGGGCAGTTCGACGACTGCGGTCGTTCCCGTCTCGTCGGTCTCATAGCGCACCGATCCCCCGAGCGCGGTGGTTCCCCACTCGATGAGCCAGAGGCCGATGCCGCTGCCGTGTTCGAGGTCAGTCTCCTTTCCCTGTTCGAGCACGCTGAGTTCGTGGTCGGGAATGCCCGGCCCCGTGTCGCACACCTCGATTCGAACCGTTTCGTTCTCGACGAGGGCGGTTACCGTGACCGTTGGCTCATCGCCGCTGTGTTCGAGCCCGTTTTCGAGCAGGTTCGACAGCACGCTTTCGACCAGTTGGCGGTTTGCCGTGAGCCGAAACTGCTCGTCGATTTCGGTATCGACGCGGCCACCGAACCGCTCGGTGTGCTCGGTGGCGACGGCGTCGACGAGTTCGGCGAGCGCGATCGACTCGGTTCCCTGTTGGTCGGCATCGAGCGTTCGCTCGACGGCACGGGCTTTCTCGCCCAGCGACAACACCGATGTGGTGTTCCGCGCCGCCGTTTCGAGCATGCGTTGTGTGTCGTCGTCGTCGACGCGGTCGGCGACGAGGTCGAGATAGCCGGTTGCGACGTTGAGATCGTTTCGGAGGTTGTGTCTGAGCACGCGGTTCAACACCGACAGCCGCTGTTCGCGCTGGCGCTCGCTGGTGATGTCAGAGAGCGTGATCGTGTGGCCAACCTCGTTGGCCGCCGAGTCGGTGATCGGCGAGACGGTGACCGCGTACTCACGGGGTTGATGGCCGTCCGCGACTCGGAGCCGTTCGGCGGCCTCCGGTGGCGTGATCGCCGGTTCGATCGATGCCAGCGACGTGCCCAGCAACGCGCGTTTCGAGCGGCTAAAAATGGCTGCCGCCTCGACGTTGCAGTTGATAATGCGTGTCTCGTCGTCGACGATGAGCACGCCAATACCGAGGTCGTCGATGGCGGTTCGATCACCGGCGCGACGATCCGCAGGCGTCAACTCGAACATGTTGCGCCGGAAAAACGCGTACATGTCGAGGGCGAGATGCAGCGGAAACAACAGCGGTGCCAGATTGAGTTGTGGAACCGGCCCGACCTGAAACAGCCACAACAAAATGCCGGGAATCACCGGGAGCGGCGAGATGGCGACCGCGAGCGTCTGGTAGCGGTACAGTGGGCCGTAGCTTGCAAAGGTATCGACGAGGACGAGAATCGCGCCGGCGGTGAGCAACATCAAAATGAGCATGAAGACGAACAGCCACGGCTCGTTTCCGTGGGCGACTGTCGCGACGCCGAAGCGGGGCTCGATTCGGTAGTCGCTCCAGATGAGTTCGTGTCGCGGGTTGGTCGCGATCAACGCGAGAAACACAGCCACGATCGCAACGATCGCGCCCATTCCCCACGACCGAACGGCGTCCTTTCGGCCCGTGTACTCGAGGGCGAACGCGAAAAACAGCAGGCTAGTACACGCGATCCCGATCCAGATCGGAATCTCGAGGCGGAATCGAAGGATCGGGTCGAACACCAACAACGCGATGCCGTACGACACGGTCCAGACGATAACCGCGACGATCACCCCCATGAACAGCGTTGCGCCCGGCTGTTTTCGGTGTGGCCAGAGATAGGCCAGAAACCCGATTGCGATGAGCGCGGAGCCGAACGAGCCGAGTGCCGGCCACGGAACTGAGGTGACCACGCCTGAGATCCGAACCGCCAGTAAATAAATACGTTCGTTGGACGACCGCGTTGTCACCTCGCGGCTGTCCGCCAAGTCGATTAACCTTAGTTCCCCCGGCGTCTTTCGGCCACTAATGCCGAGTGGAGAGTACGACCCAACAGCTGTTGAGCCCAACTGGCAACAACGGTGGGTCGACGACGAAACCTACGCCTATCCCGCCGAGTCGACCGATCCGAACACCACATTTGCTATTGACACACCACCCCCGACGGTCTCCGGTAATCTTCACTGGGGTCATGTCTACGGCACGATCCTCCAGGATATCGTCGCGCGTTTCGAGCGGATGCGCGGCAACGACGTGTTCTATCCGTTTGGCTACGACGACAACGGTATCGCCTCCGAACGCCTCACCGAATCCGAACTCGACATTCGCCACCAGGAGTTCGACCGCGACGAGTTCCAGGAGAAATGCCGCGAGGTCTGTGCGGAGTACGAGGCGGATTTCACCGAAAAAATGCAGGCGATGGGTATCTCTATCGACTGGAACAACACCTACCAGACGATCT